>MDSY01074030.1_pt1 | contig 72707 bp, 55 predicted proteins | sample 811131 | NCBI WGS metagenome assembly MDSY01 (sample SAMN05326643, study PRJNA326480) | marine metagenome | isolation source: seawater | place: Atlantic Ocean: South West | collected 2010 | reverse complement strand
TCTGCAAAAAAAATAAATATAAATTGGTATGTTTTAATATTTTTATTTTTATTTTTATTTTTATTTTACTAAAAGTTGAAAATATTATATAATCTAAAGAATTTAACATGAATGTAAAAGAAAAGTGGAAATCATCTATCTCTAAAATAAATCAAGTTAATAATTGGGGAGAAACTGATTCACCTTCTTCTATGTATACAGCTTTAGCGTCATTTTCTGAATTAAAAAAAGGAAATCTAGTTAACAAAGGCAAGTGTTTAAATATAGATTCTAAAAATACAATCGCTAAAAATTTTTGTAATAGTTTTATTAGTAAAATAATATCAGATTTAACAAAAAGTAGTTTCATCTATAGTATTATATTTTTTAATTTAATAGGTATATTTTGTATTTTATCAGCAATGTTTAATTATAATCACAAACATATTACAATAATTGGAGCAATATTTTGGATAATAATACCTGTTATATTATTTTTAGATTCTAATATTACAATATTAAAAAGAATATGGTGTCAAACATTTAAACCTTGGATACATTTATATTCTTCTATATTAGAAACGATTGCTTTTTGTGATTTATGCGCATGGGATTTTAGAACTTTAATAATATTTCCTGCTTTTTTATTCAATCAAATAAATATTATTAATTCTGATGCAGTATATTTTAAATTAAATGATTATAATAATAGAATTCCATTAATTCAAATACTTTTATCTATGACTTGGAAATTTTTTATTCTATATTGTTTAAGATTTGGCTATTTTTATAATATAAGACCTCGGAATATGATTATATTAACAAAACAAAATAACGAAACTGATAGTACAACTATTTATTTTTTAAATAATGTATCTTTATTTTTTACAAAAAACATAGCATTAACTTTATTTTTAATAGGACAAATATATTTTAAATGTAAAAATAAACATAAATTATATTTTCTTCATACTCATTATACAATAAAAAAAAATAAAGAATGGAATTTAATTAATAGAAAAGAAAGAATAAAGAAAAAATCTACTTTAAATAATGAGTTATCTAGAATAAAAGAAAAAATATCTCCAAAAAATATTATATTATCTGAAGACATTATAATTTAAAAATGTTTTTTAAATTTTCTAGCATCAGGTCTTGAATAATTATGCCCAAAATTATTATCTTTAAATTTTACTCTATTAACAGTTCTTCCAGTTTTATATCTAGGTATTATGTGTAAATGACAATGTTGTTTTTCATTTCCCAAAAAGGCTAAATTTAATAAATCTGGTTTAAATGTTTTCGAGTATATTTTTTTTTTAAATTTTCCATAATTCTTTACGTTCATTTACATTAAGAGAAATCATATCAGTCGCATTTTTCTACATAATATTGTTTTAAATCTAAAACAGCATACCAGTGTTTATATTCTTTTAAAATATCATCCTCGATTTTTAAAATAAATTTAATAAAAAAATTGATTTTAAAAATATAATCTTTAATATATATAATGCAAACAGTAAAATTAACTTACAGTTCTTTAGAACAAATGCAAAATAGATTTTTAAATATTCTTAAACTTTTAAATAGAAGAGGAGTTATAGATGATATTAATTCTATTTTTAATTCAAAAAAACCTAATTCAATTATTAGTACTATTATTAAGTTTAAAGGTACTCAAAAAGTAGCAATAAATTTTATTAATAATAATGTGAATAGTGTTTCAAAAAACTCTAGTATTGAAGATTTTTTAGGACAAGATATTAATATGATTAAAATTTTATGCGTACCAAATATTAGTAAAAAAATTTTTAGACAAATTAAAGAGTATCCAAATGCTGAAATTTTTGAATTAGCTAATTTTGATGAAGATCTTATTAACAAAGATTGTATAAATGAACATCGAATTTTAAATGATGAAGAAAAAAATTTAATTGCCTCTCAATATAAATTAACTAATTTACCAAAAATACAAGATTGTGAAATGATGGCTAGATATTATAAAGCTAAAGAAGGAGATGTAATGGAAGTTATTCGTAATAATGTAAATTCTGGGATTTCATATGCTTATCGATTAGTTGTACCTGGGAATATTGAATTATTTTTTTAATTGAAAATAAAATCAATTATATATTAATATGATAATAAATATTAAAGAAGACATTTTAATAAAAAGTTTAGATAAATTTCCAAAAATTATAAAAATTAAAGATACTTATATTCCCCAAAAACATTTTATTAGTATGATTATTACTTTTAACAAAATAAAAGTTTTAGAACATTTAATAAAAAAAGAATTTTTGCAAATTGATATAATTGATATTGATGGAAGAACAATACTTTATAATGTTATAAAATATAATTTTGATATTATATTAAAAATGATTGTAAAATATAATAAAAATAAAATAGGAATATCATTAGAAAATATTAAAGACAAAGATTATAATACATCATTATTTTATTGTATTATTTTTGATAGGTTTGATATGTTTAAATATCTTATTGAAAATAACTTTAATCCATATCATAAAAATAAAAATGGAAATAATTGTTTTAATATAGCCGTAAAATTAAATAAGACAAAATTTTTAGATTATCTTTTTAATAAATATGAGGATTTTACATTTGTAAATAAAAATCAAGAAACATTTTTATATCAGATTTTACAAAATGAAAATTTAAAATATTTTAATACATTAATTAAAAAAAAAGTAGATATTAATTTAGGTGAAACAGAGTATAGTATTACTCCTTTGATAATTACAATTGTTAATGAATTTGATAATGAATTTGAAGTATTGATAAATAGTCCTAAAATAAAATTAGAAAAATCGGATAAGTATGGAAATACTTGCTTACATTATGCAATACTTGAAAATAATTATAAATTTATTACAAAAATTATTAATAAAATGAAAAATTTTAATTATCAAAATTTAAATGGCGTTACTCCATTTCACCTATTAATTCAAAAAAATAATTTATTTCATAAATTATATCAAGATGATAAAAAAATATTTGATAAAATTGTAGATGGTACTAATTTTAATTTGATTGACAATGATGGATTTAGTATAGCATTTAATTTAATTAAAAATAATACAGATAATATTACAATTGAAATATTAAAAAAAAAGAAAATAAACCCATTTATAACAAATTTAGATGGAATAGATATAATAGATTTAATTAAAACAGATAATATAATTATGAACATTTTTATTAAAAAATATTATAATTCATTGTCAAAACCTGAAAAAAAAGATTTGGATAATTGGGAAAAACATTGTTTAGAAAAAAATTACAAAACTTTAGAAAATGATTATAATATTAAAAAATTTACTAAAAATTTTAAAGATGAAGAAAAATGTTTTACAATTATAAAAAGAAAGTTATTACTCAAAGAAAAATATAAATCCACTAAAAAAGACAGAATAGTTAAAATAAATAACGGAATTCCTATGAAAGAATGTTATTATACTGGTTCATCAATTGATATTATTTATGGATTAATTTATTTAAATAATAGTTTATCTGAAATAGATATTTTAATTGAATATCCATTGACAGTAAATAAAGAATTAGAAGAATATTATTCAAAAATGAATTTAGATTATCCATACAAATTAGACTTTTCAAACTTTGAGATTAATTGGTATCCAGTTGTAATATTTTATCCATCGTATTTAGATAAAAAACTAGATGAATATAAAATTAAAATTAAAAATAAAAAAATTATTAAAAGATTTATAGTAATTCCCATAAGTATAGAACTAAGTAGCGGAAACTCTCATGCAAACATTCTTTTAATTGATAATATAGAAAAAGAAATATCTAGATTTGAACCACATGGGTCATCTAGTCCAGATGGATTTTATTTTAATGAAAAACTATTGGATAGTAATTTAAAAAATAAATTTATAAATGTTTTTACTAATTATAAATATAGAAAACCTAAAACTTACTTACCCAATGTTGGATTTCAATCATTAGAAAATTTAATGACTAATCAATGTAAAAAAATAGGTGATCCTAATGGATTTTGTGCAGTATGGTGTGTCTGGTGGGTTTATCAAAGAATAAAATACAGCCATCTTGATCTAAAAACTTTATCTGAAAAATTAATTAATCAATTAAAGATTGATAAAATAGTTATTCCAGATATGATTAGAAACTTTAGTAATAATATTTCAAAATTAAGAGATTCTGTTTTACAAAATAATAAAATAGATATTAACGATTGGATTAATTCAAATTATAATAATGATATTTTAGATAATATTGAAAAAGAAACTTTTAATATAATTCATTAAATAAAGTTTTGATCTTCTTCAATATTATCTTCTATAACTCCATAAAATTTATTTACCTCGCTTTTAGATGCATTATCTAATAATTTTCCAATAGTATTTATAATATACCCACCTTGATTAATTCTTCTATCTAGAATTTCAACTTTAACAAAATCATTTTCTTTAAGTTCTACTCCTGATTTTTTATTTTTAAAATTTTCAGAAAAATCCCAAAAAGTACTATCAATTTCATCTTTAGGAATAAAGATAAAAATAGGTCCATTTGTACAAACTATTAGTTCTTGATTAATTGTTTTTACCTGTACTACTAATCTACTTCTAATAATAGGATAACAAATTCTACAATTATATTTGATATCAAACATAGCTGATCCAGATAAATTATCTGAACTAATAAAACCCCCATTATATTTTTCTATTTTATAAATTTCATCAATAAATCCATTTTTATTACATTTTTTGGACTCTTTTTGACGTAACGCATGAAGCAAGTTTGATTCTAAATCACTATTAAAATTATGTGGCTCTAATTTAATTCTAGTATATTGAAAGGTATCTTGGTATGGTGAAACTAATGACATATAATAATATTAATATTTTATTTTTATACATTTATCAATTTTTTTATGTTCTCCATAGTTATTCGCGTAACGCGAATGTATAGGGAATGATAAAGAAAGCATAGCTTTCTCTAGCGCTCTATCAATTTTTATTTATCTTTAAAAAGCTCGTCTTCTAATTGAATTAATTTTTTACTATATGTTTGATATATTTTTAGTTTATTATCTATATCTTGATTTTTATTTTCAAATAACTTTTTTAATTGTTGAAAAGTCAACATGTCTAATTCTTTTGCTATATTATAATTATTCTCATTATCAATATCATTTTTATATTTATTTATTTTTGACTGATATAATTGTAAATTATTTCTAATTAATTTAATTTCTTCTAATTTTATATCCAAGTCATCTATTTTTTCTAATTTATTTACTTGATTATTAATTAGATCTAAATTTAGCGTAACCTCTGGTTGTTCCATTTATATAAAATATAAGGATCTTTTTAAATACTATTTTTTTTTAGATACATGTTCTTTTTCTATTTCATTGTCTTCACTAATATAGAGACATCTCGAATTAAGTTCCTTGTGCATTCTATTTATAACATACGACAATGTGTTGATTGATTTTGATAAGTCTGTTAGTTTACCACTTTCTTTATTTTTTAGTAAATAATTAATTATTTGTTTCAAGTCACATACAACCATATTATGGACATAATGATCTTGATAACATATGTTTTTTTTATTATTATAATTATAACTACAATTTTCTTTAAATTTACAAAATTTATATGAACATCTTTGAATACCACTTTTTTCAAAAAATTTAATATCTTTTTGACCAATTCTATTTTTTAAAATTAATGAAATCTCATAAAGATATTCTAATGTTTTAATAATAAATTCAAAATTAATTTTATCTAATTTTAAACAATATCTATTTAATTTCATAATTATATCTTTTTGTTTTTCTAATAAAGCTAAACTATTAAAACCAACATAATTTTCAGAATTAAATCCTGTTGATACATGATCTTCTAATTCTTTTAAGTTTTTTTCAAATTCACCTTCTTTATTCTTTAGTATATCAAAATAATTTTTTTTTTGAGATAAATTTAAATTATTTAAATATGACGTTGAGTCTATAATTAAAATATCTTTATTAAAATATTTAGTCCAATCCATTATTTTAATAAAGTGATCTCTTATTTAAATATTTATTAATTAAAATTCATACCCACTAATCTTTTTTTTTAATATCGTATTTATGCCAAATCTATTTAAGTTAAATAAATTTATTTAAAATTAATTTAACTTAATTAATAATGTCTAATGAAGATTATATTGATTTAAAAAATTATCCAGAATTAGAAGATTACACTTATATTGAAACTGAAGAAGAATTAAACAACATACATTATGGAGTTTATATTAAATATTTAAATCCAAATTTTAAATTAAAACAAGGGGGGTTTTATATTAGAGATTTAAAAGAAAATAATACAAGATATGTTATTTTACATCAAAAAAAATATAATAAATTTTATCGAGTTAATTTTAATAAAAATTATGTTTTTTATAAAAAGACTGAAAATGAAAATAAAAGATCCGTTTTTCTGTCAATGTTAGAATATTTAAATAATCAAGAAGATTCTGACACGATTAACAAAGTGAATAGATCTATAGATTCACAAAGCGAATAGATATATAAATATATAGAGATTATTTTATATAACTTTATAATATGGATAAAAAAATTAAAAAAAAAAATACTTCTCAAAAATTAACTGATAAAGAAATTGTTCAAAAATTAAAAGAATACACTCGTATTGATGATATTACAAAAGTAGCAATAGGTACACATTTAAGATATTTTATTGTAGATGATAAAGATAATAAATTATTTAGATTAGGTGGGTTTTTAAATAAAATAGTTATTAATGATGGATATATTGTTTTAGGTAATAATAAAATAACCTGGTCTGTTCAATTAAAAAAAGCAATTATTTTTAAAAAAATGGACTATAGTGAATTAAAGAAAAAAATAGAAAGAAAAGTTAGAGTTAAATATTTAAAAAAAATTCAAAAATTAGAAGAAGATAATAATAACTTAAGAAAAAGTTTGAAAGAGATTAGAAAAAAAAAAAATAATAAAAAATAATAATTTAATTAATAAATTTTATTTAAATTATTTCTAACATTATATATATGAGTTATATTTATACTGCTTTTGGCGATAAAATAGTAATCGAAAATTTTAGTAATAAATCAGATGAAAAAGAAAAAGAAAAAGAAAATGAAAAAGAAAATGAAAAAGAAAATGAAAAAGTGATAGTTAAAAAAGAAATAGAACTTGTTTACGATTTTAATTTATATTCACATTTTAGATTATATTCAGATAAAATGGAAAAATATCTTACTTTATATCCAAGATATTTAAATGAACATGAATCTCAAAATGGGTTTGCTTTAGCTACTAGTAGAGATATGTTAGATAAGGTTTTAAAGAATTCCAGTGGTGATTTAAAAAAAAATTTAGTAAATTTAAGAGAAAATGAAGGAGATATTAATAATGATGTTTTAGTATTTACTAAAATTGGAGATAAAATTGTTAAGGTAGATGATATAAAATCTAAAATATATTATGATTTTGAAAATACTTCTCTTACTTTATTAACAGATGAAAAAGATAATAAATTAGTTTCATTTGATTTTTCTAAATCAGGTAAATCTATTCATATTTATGATCATAAATCTGGTGATATTTTTTATAAAATAAATAAAAATAGAGATACATTTTATTTATCTAGAACACCTGATCAAAAAAAATTAATTAAAATAGGTGAATGCGATATAGAAAATAATTTAGAAACAACTGATTATAAAGGACCTGTTCCAACAGAATTTTCGTTTAAACCTATCATTTTAAAAAATGAAATTGAAATAATTCCTAAAATTGACATTTCTGATAATTTAAAAAAAGAATTAAAAAAAATAACAGGAAATGATAAAGTAAATATTAATCAACTAACAAAAATTAGAATTGCCGAATTTGAAAAAAAAAAAGACACATTAAATCAATTAGAAATGAAAATTTTAGTAGGAAAAAATAAGTTACCATCTGAATTACTTACAGAATTACATTTAATAGTATCGACATATATATCTATTAAAAAAAGTTTTAAATATTATTTAGTTGAAGTTAAAACTGAAGGTGAAAATAGAAAAAGTTCAAAATTAAATTATATAGATGATAATATTAGAGGAGGTTTTGATTTTATAATTTTGAACAAGGACACTGATACAAAAAATAAAAAACATTTAAAAGTTTGGGTTAAAGATGATTAAACTTAATATTAAAATTTTTTATATTAAATTTATTTATATTAAGTTTTTTTCTAATTATAATATATATGCCAACAAAAGGTTCAAAAAAATCTGCTAAAGTTAGCGGAAATAGAAAAATAAAAAAATCAAAGAAATCTGTAAAAAAAGTATCTAAAAAGGCTCCTAAAAGAGTTTCAAAAAAAACTTCTAAGAAAACTTCTAAGAAAACTTCTAAGAAAACTTCTAAGAAAACTTCTAAGAAAACTTCTAAGAAAAAAAAATCAAAGTCAAGTGTTAAAGATTTAACTACTGAAGAAATGAGAAGAATAATTTTTTCAACTGAAAGTGATACACAAAATAAAAGAACACCCTCTAGTTATAAAGCATATACACCTACTTTAGATTTAGAAAAACAAAGAAATCAAAATACTCAACAAATTAATAATACAACAAGACATCCAATTCAAGCCCCTTATTTAAGTCCAAGTAATGTTAATACGGGATTAATTCAAAATATGGCACCTCCTATGAATTATACAAATTTCCATGGAAATATGTCAAACAGTGTTCCTAATTATGCACAAGATTATCAAATGAGCCCAGTGCCACAAAATTTAGCATTACCTAACACTATAATGAGTCCTTCATCACAAATGGGTATGCCAATGAGTCCTTCAATGGGTGCGCCAATGAACATGGGTATGCCAATGAGTCCTTCAATGGGTGCGCCAATGAACATGGGTATGCCGATGAGTCCTTCAATGGGTGCGCCAATGAATATGGGTATGCCAATGAATCCTTCAATGGGTGCGCCAATGAATATGGGTATGCCAATGAATCCTTCAATGGGTGCACCAATGAGTCCAGTTAGAATGACCAGTAATTTATCTACAAATCAAAATAATATGGATGATATACCTGATTATGCTTAATTTAATTTACAAGTATTCTTTTACTTTTAAATTAAATTTATTAATATCCTTTTTATATAAATCGGCAGCATCTCGATTTGCAGGCGACGCTACGTTAGGATCATCAAATAAAGACACCAAACTTATTAATATTGACTGAATATTTAAAGAAGGTGCCCAATTTTGATTTTGTAAAATATCAATACAAATTTTACCATCACGATAAATATTTGGATGATATACTTTTTTAGTAAACTGGACGGATGGTGGTTTAATAGGATATGTTTCGTCAAATTTCATAACAATTGGAAAAATACCTCCAGAATATGGGGAATCATCAGGTCCTTTAATATGACCTTTCCAAATTAGTAGTGTATCGTCAATAGGTTCAATTAATACTCTTTCTATTGGATTTTCCAAGATATTTTTCTTTTCTTTTGTTAATCTTTTTAAGTGTATTGGCATTAATTTTTTTTAATAAATGTTAATATCAATTTTTTATATAAAAAATTGATATAAATATATAAATCTCTCTAATATATATGAATTCAAATCACGTTTTAGCTAAAAAAGAAATTCTTCAAGATCCATTAAATAATCGTTTAACTGTGTTTCCATTAAAATTTAAAAAAATTTGGGATGCTTATGAACGTCAAAAAGCATGTTTTTGGACTGCACAAGAAATCGATTTCTCAAAAGACTTTGAAGATTTTAAAAAATTAAATGAAAATGAACAACATTTTGTTAAAATGGTTTTAGCATTTTTTGCCGCGAGTGATGGTATTGTTAATTTAAATCTAGTTGATAGATTTATGAATGATGTTGAAGTTTTAGAAGCAAAAATTGCTTATAGATTTCAATGTACAATGGAAGACATTCATGCCGAAACATACTCGTTAATGATAGAAAGTATTATAAAAGATAAGACTGAAAAATTAAAATTATTTAATGCTATCGAAAATTTTCCTTGTATTGCTAAAAAAGCAAAATGGGCATTAAAATGGATAGGATCAAATGATAGTTTTTCTAAACGATTAATCGCATTTGCTATTGTTGAAGGTATATTTTTTTCTGGAAGTTTCTGTAGCATTTTTTGGTTAAAAAAAAGAAATTTGATGCCAGGATTATGTCATGCTAATGAATTGATTAGCAGGGATGAAGGTTCACATACTGATTTTGCATGCTTACTCTATACGTATATTTCTAATAAATTAAGTCAAGAAGAAATACATCATATTTTTAAAGAAGCAGTTCAAATAGAAAAAGAATTTATTTGTGAGAGTTTATCATGCTCTCTTTTAGGAATGAACAACTCATTAATGTCTGAATATATCGAGTATGTTGCAGATAGATTAATATGTCAACTTGGTTATGATAAAATATGGGGAACATCTAATCCATTTGATTTTATGGAAAGCATTAGTCTTGAAGGAAAAACAAATTTTTTTGAACATCGTGTAAGTCAATATCAAGTTGCAAGTGTATTAAATAATGGAAGAGAAAATATTTTTGAAGCAGATGATGATTTTTAATAATTATCGTATAAATATATTTAAATAAATATATATATTTAAATAAATATTGAATATAACTTTAATGAGTAATATTTTAAATAATTATAATCAATTATTAGAAGAATTAATGAAACTTTTCCCGAATGATCACGATAACATAACTAATATACTAATTATGGAAGATGATTTAAAATTACAGAGTATTGATATTTTTTTAACACTATTAAATGATGAAGATTTATATAATAATTTTTTAAAAAGAAAAATTAAATCTTTTTCCTCTAAATTAGAAAAAACTCGAGATTTATCAACTTCATTATTTGGATCTTCTTTAACATTAAAAAATATATTTAATAATCAAACAGTTGATATTAAAAATACATTATGGACATATTTACATTTAATTTATTTAACAAAACTTTTAGAAAATAAAAAAGATAATCAAGAAAAAATTAGTCAATTAGAATTAGAATTTAAAAATATATCTAATAACAATCTTAAAGAATCAAATGATGATATATATAGCAAAAAAAATAAAGATGTTACGAAAGATTCATTAGATAGTCAGCTTCCCCAGTCAGATAACGACATTAAAAATCCACTAGACTTAGATGTAAATGATGATACAAATAATATGATTAATGATATTATTAATAGTTTTGAAAGTAAGCTAAATAAAGGAAATTCAAATCCTTTAGAAAGTATAATGGAAATAACTGAGATGATTAATGGTAAATATAATGATAAAATAAATAACGGAGATATTGAAATAGAAAAATTATTAGAAAATGTAACAGGATCAGTTCCAGGTTTAGATAAAATGATGAATGGATTAACTAAACCTAAAAAAAGAAAAGAAACAGTAATTATTGATGAAAATTTTTCAACAGATGATGTTACAATGGAACAAGATGAATCTTCTGGTGTACCGGATATGACAAAAATGATGGGAATGTTTAGTAAGATTTCAAGTATGACAAATGAAAATGGAGATTTAGACATGTCTGCATTTATGAATCAAGTATCACAAGATAATAATATGACTCAAGAACAAACTAAACAAATGCAACAAATGATGAATGCAATTGATGAGATGGATTTAGTAGAAGAACCATGTAATGATTCGTGTTGTAATACATCTTTAGAAGAAACTGATATGTCTTCTGGTAATATTAAATAAATTTCATCATATAAGTACTATTTTTAGGTAAATGGTATCCGCATTTTTTTTTATAGTATTCTCTTGTTCCAACACCAGCAATAATTGCAACCTGTGAATAGTTCTTACTAGATGCAATTTTTTCAGCAATTTTAACCATTTTTCTACCAAAACCATTATGTTGAGTAGAAATTTTTTTCTTTTTGTTTACGCTAATACTATTTCCGTAAACATGAACTTCTCTAATTAAAGCACAATTTTTAAGATCAGAAAGTATATTACCTCCTGGATTTTTATCTAGCCGAAGTCGACAGAACCCATATACAGCAAGACAGCTTTGTTTATTACCATTATAATAGATTGTATACCCAAATAGCCAATAAACACAAAATAAAAATAGAAAGCTTATATATTCACAATCTTTAAACCATGGTTTATTATGAGCTTCCATTTGAATATGATATTCCATTCCATCAGATGCTTTATATGGATATACAACTAAACGTTGGTGAGATTTAGGAAAAACACGGTCTTTAATTTCCATAAAACGAATATCTGAACACTTTTTCTTTTCCTTTTTAATTTTATCATTAATCATCTGACGTAGATTAACTTTTTTACAGTAACCTGTTTCTATTTGATTAGTTGGTATATCACGAACAAGGCGTTGAATACGAACCCATGGGCTCATATTAGTAAGATAGTATTCTAAAACATTAATTAGTTGATTAAGATCAACTTCGCTATAAGGTTGATATGTTCCATTTTTATACCAGGTTGCAATATCACTTGTAACTATTAGATTTTTATCATGAGATTTGCAGACGGCTGTTGGATATATTTTTACATCATCAAATTGTAGATCAGGGTTTTCAATTGCTTGTTTAAACATCCATTTATCTAGTTCAGGAGAACTTCCTGGTAGATCAGGCATAAGATGACATACGACTTTTAATCCAACTTGTTTAAGCATTCTAATAGCTTTAATAGTATCTTTTGTATAACAATCACGTTTAATTTTACGAAGAATATTATCGTCATAATGTTGTACACCAATTTGAATCCGGGTTACACCATAATCTCTATATTTTCTAATACTATATTTGTTAATAAAATCTGGTCTTGTTTCAAGAGTCATTCCAATAACACGAAATTTAGCTGTTTCATTATTAATTATTTCTTGTTTTAGAGGAAGCATTAAAGGATAATTACCTTCAGTATCTTTTTTTCCATAAACATTGCATGCCCAGTATAATTCTTGAATAACACTATCACGATAATCTTCTGGATAACATTCCCAAGTACCACCTGATATAATAAATTCACACTTAAACATATGCTTTGAATTATGAAAATCAGCTAGACTAATAACACCATTTTTAATATAACAATTAAATCTATCATTAATTTGTCCATGTACACTAAAATTATATCGAGTTGCTCTTCTCATTGCAGGTTCTCCTGAGAGATAACTTTTAGGTTGTGTTGGATTTCCTTTAAGATCTGTTTCTGTTGGACAATATGAGCATTTTTTAGAACATGAAAATGCAGAACCTTTACGATATTTGGTTGGTTTCCATTCAGGTGCCAAAACAACAGTAACAACTAGTACACCTGATTGTTTCCTCATAATCCGTTTTATCATCCATGAACCTAAAAGTGGGTTTATTTCTTTATCAGAATATTGATTAACATAAATTTCACGAATTGTATTTTTAGAAGGATTAGATTTATATTTTCGTCTGAGTTTTATAAAAATTTTATTTATTTTATCTTTATTATGAATTGCGTGTGTTGATTTAATTAAATCATTTACTAATAGAATATCACTTTTATTATATTGTTTATATTTACTTTGTGAATTAGATTCGATATTCGAATAAATTTGTTCAATATCTGGGATAGAGCACATAATAGTGATAAGAATTAGGATAATTCAACTTTTTTATATAGATTCACAAAGTTATTCGAATATCGAATCATTTTAAATTTTTCATAGTATTTATATTAATATGAAAAATTTATGCTGATACTGAGATCATATTAATATCTGCAGTATTGATTGAACTAGATGTTTGTTCTATTTTATTACTTTTTTCAGAATGTATAATAGTCGACAGATTTTCTGAGGAACTTTCTATTACTTTTTTAACTAGTTCTTTATCTGAATTAACATCATTACTATCTGTGTCAACTTGTGTTAACGAATCTGTATTTGAGTTAGATAAATCTTCAACTTGTTTTTCTGATGATTCATCATCATCAAATTTTTTTAATTGAGCATCTTCTACTTCTGAATTATCACCTTCAGTATGAGCAGAAGAAGATAAATAATTAAATTCACCACCACTCATCGAGTTTTCAGAAGAAATTTGACTATTATTTTGTTGAACTAAATTTTCAGTTGATGATTTTTTAAGACGTTTTTCAATATCTGATGTAGATGAAGTAGATGAACTTTTGTGAATTGCTCCTCCTTTCATCTCATTTTTATTTACTTTATTTTTCATAATTGCATTATACATGTCAGATGTAATAAATGGCGAGGTTGCTGATAGTTCATCACTCATTTTATCTTCTACTTTTTCTACAACACTATATTTTGACATGAATACTTTTTCTGGTTGATCAACCTCTGACTCGGAATCTAATAAACTTCCTAATTTTAAAGATAATATTTGTGCATCTTTACTAATTCCTTTCATGTATGGAATTGTAGAACTAATTGCATCTGTTTCAATATTATCCCAGTTATTTTGTTTAGCTGGAGTATTTCCCATGATATATATAAGATAGATATTATATTTTTATATTTTTTTTATATTAATAATATCTAAATAAATATATATGAAGGAAACTTTATTAATAATATTTTTAATATTTTTAATCTATATATTTTTATTTTTTAATAATAATCAGATGGTTTATATAGAAAATAATGATTATGGTACTAGATTTCTAGTTCAAGATACAAAATATAAATTTAAAAGTTCAAAAATTTTATCAGAATTAGCCAAAAATTTATATAAATTACGAAATTATTTAGTAAAAGAAAAAGAAAATAATCAAGAATTCAAACAATATATTGAATTACTTGAAGAAGGATTTAATAATAATAGAACAACTATCCATGAAGGATTATCTAATAGTAATTTAACAAGTTATAGTGTTAATAAAGGAGAAGAACTCGTTTTTTGTTTAAAAAGTAAAAAAACTGGAAAATACCATGATATTAATCTATTAATGTATGTTGCAATTCACGAATTAGCTCATATTGCATGTCCTGAAATAGGCCATGGTTCATTATATACTAAAATTTTTAAATTTTTAGCTCAACAAGCTGTAAAACTTAAATTATATAAATACGATGATTATTATAAAAATCCAGTAGAATATTGTGGAATGATATTATCATCAACTGTTTTATAAATAGATTCACAAAGTGAATAGGGATATAATTTAGTCATTTTTTTTTATATAAAACATAAATCCAGTTTCATTACAACAAAAATGACTAAATTTTATTTTATTTGAATAATCTGTTATCAATTTTGGAAAATAATCCTTATTCTTTTTATTCCCATGAAAAGAAAAGCCTACATCTAAATAATTTTCAATAGAATATTTTATTCTATTTAAAAATTGATTAAAATTTTCAAATAATAAATGGTAATCGCATTTTACTAATTTTATTTCAAAATTAAAAACAATACAATAATTAACATAAGTTTGAATATCTTTTCTACTATTTATACATTCTTTACAAGTATTATCTGGTTTTAAAAATGTTAATAGATATTGATAAATATCTGGTCCTAAATACATTATTATTATTATTATTATTATTTTATATATATATATATATATGTCAATTGTAAAAAATTATATTGATTTAAAAAAATTTAAAACAATTCAATTTCTTTCTAATGATAGTGTCGTCAATTTTAAAGATGATGGACGACTCAAAAAAAATCCTTTAACATATGGTATGTATAAAATTGATAATAATGGTAAAATTAAAGGAGATATACCTGCATCGTTAAATGAATTAACGATTACAAATGGAATGTTCTCCGGAACTTTAACCAGAAAAAAAAATACAAAAACAACAAATATTTTTTCAGAATGGACTAACCTAAAAAGTATATTTAAGATACCCATTATGACAATTAAAAATAAAAAAAAGATGAGAGTTCATTTAACTGACGATGATTACATTGTTTATTTAAAAAATTGTTCAGATATTATAATATTAGCAGAAGTACCAAACAAATTACGAGTAATAACCGAAAATTGCTATGGATCTATAAAGATTCATAGTACAATAAAGAAAAAGAAAGAAAAAAAATGCCCTGAAAAAATATGCCCAGTTAAAATATGCCCTGAAAAAATATGCCCAGTTAAAATATGCCCAGTTAAAATATGCCCAAAACCAACTTATATATATTATCAAGGAGCATTAGGAGGTGTTAGTTTAATACTATTTAGTTTAATACTTTATAATATTTTAGTAAAGTGTGAAAAAATAGAAGAAGATTAATTATATATATATATATATTTTAAATATATATATAGTTAATTTTAAAATGAAAAAATTATATATAATAAAATCTATTTTTAATTAATATGAAAGATCCTATTAAGATTATACATAAATATAAAAATAAAAATAGAAGAAACCAATATTTAGTTTATATATTCGTTGGTAATTTAATATCCGATGAAATAAAAAAAATATTAACAAAAATAAAAAATTTAAATTTTACAGAAGCAATGCTTAAAATAAGTAAAAAAAATTATAAAATTATAACAGAATATTACGGTTTTTATTGGTATACATTATTTTTTCCATCAGCTCATCTAAATTATAGTATTAAAAATATAAAAAGTTCTTCAAGTAATAGACGCAAAATAATAGAAGCTAGAGGAAAAAGTTGGTTCAGTGATCATATTGAAAAAATACCAGAAAAAAAAAAAATATCAAGTTTTGCTACAAATTACGAAGCAAAAAATATAATCCTAAAAAAGATTAATATAAAAATTAAGAATAGAGAAGTTGATTTTAGAACATATTTTGATAGCGATATGATTGGAGGAAATAATAAAAATTCAACAAATGATATTGATAAAGAAATTAAAAAACAATCAGAAGAAACAGAAGAAATAACAGAAGATATAGTTGAAGAAGAAGTTGAAGAAAGCTTTAATATGGAAGAATTGGCAAATCTTTATAGTATGGATAATATTGAAAAAGAAAAAACTATATTAGAAACAACAAAATTAATTAGCGAAGCATTAAAAGACAAGTCTTGGAAAAAAAAAATTTCAAAACCAACAACAATATTAGATGACGCAGATGAAAATTTAGTTTATGATTCTAAAATAGAAAATATTTATAAAAAAATTTATATATATGATCAGTATATTTTTAAAAATGATACTATTAAAAATATAAGAAACAAGGTAGCAGTTTCAATACCATTAAATGATAAATTTAAATTAAACCAACTTTTACCAGAATTACAATATTTTTGGTCAGAATATAAAATAGAAAATAAAAAAGATAAAATTATGTTAGGTATGAAATGGAGTCGAAGAAATGAGTTACTTAAAATTGATATTATCCCTAATGATAATCTGGCAGTATATGAAAATTTAAGAAATAATTTAGTATATTTACGAGATAGTTTTGGATATAAACTAAAAAGAGAAGATGACGAAACTTCAATTTTGAGAACATACCAAGATTATATTTCATATAATGAAATTTTTATGATGGATATACTGAATGATTTAGGATTAAATTATAAAAAATCAAACGACAAGCTTAAAAATTTATTTGATGTCTATATTTCAATTTACTTTCCTTTATTATCATATGAAAATTACTTGAACTTAATAAATATATTAAATATTAAAAAAAATGATGATAATATAAAAATTTTAGATTATTGGAACAATATGTACAATGTAATTAGAAATGATATGATATTAGAAGCCGAAATATCAAAAACAGTCGAGAAAAATATTATTGAATTAGAAAATGACACGAAATTTAAAAAATTATTTCAACCTACAAATATTAATCAATCAATTATACATGTTAATATACGAAATAAAAAAAATATAACTGGAACAGTCTCGCCTGAAAAATTAAATCTTTATAGAATTTTTGATAATTTTATAGTATCAGATAAATACCCATTTATTGAGTACCAAGCAAATGATGGTCAAATTACATATAAATTTTTTGAAAAATCTATTAATAATACTGACAAAAAAGAAAATTTAATAAAGTGGTTTGAAAATGCACCATATGGTTTATCATTTAAAGTAAAAGTAGATAATCAAGATAAATATATTTCAATTGGAATTATGGAAAATGGACGAATAGAATATAAAATTACATGGAAAGAAAATGATAAAGCAACTACCGAAGATATTTATGAATCATATAGTTATATTAAAACATTAATAAAAAAAATAAATAATGAAAATAAAAAAGTTAAAATTATGATTCCAGAAGATGATAAATTTAAATTTGCTTTTATCAATACCATTCAAAAATTTAATTTACCAAAAGGATATAAAATTAATCACAATGATTTTTCCGATTTTTGTAGATTTTTTTATCCATACGTTGCTCTTGTTATTGAACCAAAAAAAAGATTATCTAAAAAAACAAATATTGTTAAAAAATCAAGTAAATATGGTACTTATTTAAGATATAAAAGAATTGATAAATATGAAAATAAAGCAAAATTACAAATGAGAATATTGTGGTATTTTAAAAATTATGATATTTCTGAAAAACAATTAATTGATGAAATTAGTAAACAATTTAATATTACTGCTCAAATAGCTGAACAAGAAATTCAACAAGTAAAACTTAAGTTTAGTAAAGCAATATCTAGATCTGGTAAATCATCTAAAAAAATGAAAGCATTGCCCAAATCAAAACCACCTGGTATAGAAATAACAATCCAAGGAAGAGATGTTGATAATTATAAGCTTAGAATTTATGGAGCAAGAGATAAAAATCAATTACATGAAATAATTCAATTTATGGAAGTTTTAATTTATCTTTATAGTATGACTTATTTATTAAAAAAATCAAAATTTCAAAAAATAAGGGAAACACTAAAAAAACTAAATAAAATAGCTAAAAGAAGAAATAAAGTAGTAGAAATTGTAAATTATGAGAGTGAAATTAAAAATGTAAAATTAATTACCGCAATAGATAAAAAAAGACTTGGGTTTAAACCAGAAGATGGTCAAAATCAATGGACTAGAAGTTGCCAAAATAGTGGAAAAGATAAAAAGAGAAGGCCAAATGTAATTCAAGGTTCAAGTGTAAATCAGTTATTAAAATCTGGTTATAAATTAAATAAAAATTCAGGTTATTATGAAAAAGAAGTTACTGTTACTGTAAAAGGGAAAAAACAAAAAGTTAATATTAGAGCAGCTAAAATATCAGATGCAGATGATAATAATAAATTTAATTTTTATACTTGTGATCCATTAGAAAATGGAGAACATACATATATTGGATTTCTTTCTAGAGGTAACAATCCGAATGATTTATGTATGCCTTGTTGTTTTAAAAAAGACCATCTTTATAGTGCTAATAATAAAAAGAAAAATTATTATTTAAAATGTTTAGGTAATAAAATATCTGATAGTAAAGTAGAAGAAATTAAAACAAAAGATATTGGCGATAAAGTTTATATTTTACAAGATACTAATAAAATTCAGGAGGGGCGGTTTATTGATTTACCCAATAGTTTAGATCGTATGTTTAATAAAATATGGAAACACGATCGTCTAATAAAAAATCATTATTTATATGAATCAAAAAGTGGTTATTTTTTTAAATATACTGTAAAGGATAATTATTATAATTTTTTAGCAGCTATATCAAATATTTTCGATAAACCAATAGATCAACTAAAACAAATGATGATAAATAAACTAAAAAATGATAAAAATAATAATGTATTTAATTATTTAAATAATGGAGATATTAGAGGAGCATTTAAAATTAAAGAAGACTTTATTAACTATATAAAAAATTCATACTATTTAGAATATGAGATTACAGGTGAATTATTATCATTGCCTAATATGTTAACTAGCAATGGTATTTTTTATTATGTTTTAGAAAAATCATCTAAAAAATTAGATAAAATAAATTATTACTTAAAATGTTTAAATACTGAAAATATTAATAGAATTGATAGTAATCATGATTCGGTGATATTATTAAAAGAAGATAAGTATTATTTTCCAATATATTTACTTCAAAAAAATAAAAAAATTAGTAAAAAAATGAATTTAACTAAATTTTATAATAAAGATGTAATAAAGAAATATGAAAATATTTTTGATGAACTATATAAATATTATTCACAGAGTTGTCAAAGTAATATATTAAGAAAGTTAAATAATTCATCAGTTCATATTTGTAAAAGTATTATTAAAGACTTGGAAAAAAATAATGTAAAAATTATATCTCAAATTATTGATGAACGATTTAAATGTAGATTTATTTTAATAGATAATTTATTATTACCAGTTAAACCATCTGGTTCTGATATAAATTTTCCAATAAACGAAGATTATCATAATATAATTTCAAAAAATATTCAACCCTTAGAAAAAACTATTGAAAATGTCATTAAAATTAATAAGATATTAAATAAAGATTATATACCAAAAAATATAATTTATAATAATCAATCTAAAACAAGTTTTAATATTGTGTCAATAAAATTAAAGAATGGTTTATTTTTACCTATAAAGCATGTATCAATTAATAAATCAGAGGTTGATAAATTTAAAAAGAAACATAAAGTACTAATTCAATATAGTAGTGTTAATGATCGTGTTGATTTAGCTATTAGTAATCCGACTGATAATAATGATATTAGAAGACAAAATGTAAAAATTAATGATTATCATAATGAAGGATTTAATTTATTTAGATTAGAATTAAGCTTATATTTAGAGAAAACACCTGATGTAAAAAATAAGATAATTTCAATAGTTAGAAATAAAGAAATGAATAAAAAAGAGAGGAAATTACAAATTTATAATATATTAATTAATATTGTAAATAAAAAAATAGATAAATCCATAAAATTAACTTTAAAAAATAAATCATTTGCTCATATTGTAAAAGATTACCCTAAATTAATTAATTATGTTAAATCTAATATTAGAGAATATTGTTCATCTTTAGATAAAGACAAATGTGGTGAAAATCCTCATTGTTTTTGGAATAACGGAAATTGCAGGTATATGATGACTATAGATATGGCTAAAGATTATATTAATCATGTTTTATATGAGATTATTAGAGATAAAATTGAGTTTAAAGAAATTATTCAAGAAAATGATTATTTTGTTTCCGATATTGTTAATTATTCATTATATACTGATAGACCAGGGCAAAAAATTATAAGAAGTAATAATTTTAATTTAAAAAAAATATTGTCAAAACTTTTTGGAGTTGAAAATATTCCTACAATTGGTAGAAGAAGAGGTCAAAAACAAATATTTGATGAAACAGATGAATATCCTAAACTTATTCAACTAGGATCGCAATTTATTCAACCAATATTAAATAATAATAATTCTATAATTAGAGCGTTTGTTAATGGATTATATTGGGTAACAAATCCTTTATACCATATAGAGAGTAGAAATTTAGGATATAAATCAGATATGCAAGACAAAATTACTAATATTATCAAAGCTAAAATAGTTGAGTTTATATTAGATAATAAAAATGATACTTACATAAATAAATTTATTAATGAAAATGAAAACTTTTTTGATTCTACTATTAATAAATTTAGAAAAAATATTTTAAATTCAAATGGTCTGCTAGAACTTTATGTTTTAAGTTATATTTTTGAACAACCTATAATAGTATATGATAATTTTAATCGAGTTATTGATATATATCATAGAGGCAAGCTTAAAATATCTTCTGATAATATTAAAAAATATACTCACCAAGATTTAATAACAGAAGCTATAAATATTAAATTAGAATTTGAAGGAAATAAAAATAATCCAAAAAATATAAGTGCGGTTTATTTTAATTAAAAATTTCTCTTTTATTAAAAATATTAAGAAATTTTTTAAAGAAAATCTATTTCTTATTAACATGAGTGGAAAGAATCAAAATAATATAGAAATTATTCAAGAACTAATGAAAAATCAATTAGAAGATGTGCCACTAAATTATAAACTTACTTTTGGAGATTTTAAAAGATTATCTAAAAATTTAGATAAATCTATATTTGGACTTGAATGTTCTTGTTGGAAAGGTTTTATTAACAAAAAAAAAAATAATAAAAAATATGTAAATTTTTATTTTCATAAAAAAAAAATATCAATTAATAGACTTCTTTATATAAACTATATTGGTCCTCTAGAAAAATCATCATATTTATCATATACGTGTCCTAATAATGGTATTTGTTGTAATATTAATCATTTTAAGATAAAAAATACTACATGTAAAATATCTAAAAATATAAGTGAAAATATTATTAAAATACCTAAACTACTAAAAGATACAAATATAATTTTTGAAGGTTAACTATATTAATATATATTATCTAATTAATTATATATATGAATTTAAATGGCGGGTTTCCACCAATTAATAAAAATAAAATTATAGAAAAAAAGAAAAAAGGTAAAAATAATAATAATATAATTAAAAAAAAATTAAGATTTTCAACTACTAATATTAGTAACGTTAAAATACAAGATATATTATCATATATTAAAATAAAAAATAAAGAAAAAGATATTATAAATAAAGAAAATATTGATACAATTGAATCTTTATAATTAGATCTCTTTTTCTTTTTCTTGTAAAATTTTCATAGTTTCTGAAAAAATCTCTTGAAAATTTTTATCTTTCATTAAAGACATCGGATTATTTAATATATCTGGATTTTGCATTATTTTATTTTTAAAGTCATTATTCATTAATTTTGACCTTATTTTATCATTTTTTATTAATGTATCTGCAATATTTTTTATATCATTATCTTTCATAAGCTTTTCCATTAATACAGAATTTAAAACTTTGGTTTTTTCAGTTATAATTAATTTTTCTTTTTGTGAATCTAATTCTAACTCTTTGTAACGTTTATATGCCTTTTTTGATTCTTCTTTTTTATCCATTTTTTCTAAAGTCTGTGACAATCTAAACCATCCTTTATACCAATTATTATTTATTTTACAAATTTTAATACAATCCTTTAATGATAAAGGATAATCTTCTAGATAATAATATGATAATGCTCTATTAGATAAAATTATACAAAGGTCTTCTTCTTTATTTTCAATACCTAAATTATATTGTTCAATTGCTTTAGTATAATTTTTCTGTGTAAAAAATTTATTTCCTTGTTTTCTATACATATTAATAGTAAAAATAATATTCATTTAAATATTATTCATTAAATCTAAAATTCCATTTCCCAATATTTTTTGAATATGAGCAGTATCTATACTTTTATTACTTTTACAAACCATATTATTGTAAAAAAAGTTAGTTGGATCTATTTCAATTTCATTAATATAAATTCTTATAGGAGTATCAAATCCTTTTATTTTAATACTATGCTCATCTTGAAATTTTTCATCTGTAGCATATGATATATCAAGTCTTAACATAATCGGATGATGAGGTTGTAATTCTTTAGTTACTGATGATTCTGTTAATTTATTTAAATGTGGTAAAAAATCAGTATATGCTTTTTTAGCAAATCTTAAAATTTCTATTAATAAATTTTTATTATATTTCTCTATTTGACCTTTTTTATCATATTTAGGAGGGTTGTAATAATTATACGAAATATCTGAATTAACACCATAAGCAGACTCGATTTCTTTTACTTTTTCTGAAGTTATATCGTCCGTACAAACATTGTCCCAATTATCTGTCCAAGTTATATATGACGCCTTTCCATTAAAAAAAAAAATTCTAAATTCATTTTGCCTACTTTTTATTATATTATTAAATCCTTGAAAAATATAATATCTATCTATATTCATATCCATTTTAACTGCATTAGACCCAACACCCCAAAAATTCTTATAATTTAATTTTTTAACTTTTTCTTTAAAAATTTTTTTAGATTCTAAATCTTTTTTTGAAAATTTTTTTACTTGTACACTTCCATACGAATATCCCTTTTTTAACATAACTCGATCAAATGTTTCAAGCATTTCTTTCATTTTTTTAAAGAGCAAATGCGTCAAAAAATCTTCACTTTTAAATCCTTTGTAATTTTTAAACTCTAAAACTTGAGAATGAGGTAAGGCCATATATGGAATTTCTTCAATTAAAGTTTTGTAATATTTTTTTGAAGCAAATAGTTTAGTTTTATCTAAACCAGGGTAAATAAAAATACCATGATCTGTCTCTATTTTAACTAAATAATCATAAACTTGTTGTATAGTCATATTATTTAAAATAGAATCAGAAAAAGGATCATGAAAGAAAAACATTGCTTTAATATTTTCTGGACCATAATCTTTAATTTTTTTTATTAAATTTTCAGGACCCTCTAATATTTCAAAATCATATTTTTTATTTTTTTCTAACATATCTAAAAGATCTTTAGCTTTTTTTACAGTAATTTCAACATTATTTGTTTTATCAATACTCTCAAACCAATATTCTTCTCCTATTATTAAAATTTTTTTCATATATTATTATTTAGACTATTATTTAGACTATTATTTTTATTACATATTTACTACGTTAATTACTCTGTCAATTAATAATTTTTTAAAATCTTTTTTTTCATATTTAATTTTTAGTTCATGTGTATACGGATTTATTTTTTTAATTATAGGCGGGCTAATTTTAATCGGTGATGTAAATAAATTATTAAATAAAACTTTTCCATTTATTTTTATATCACTTGTTATTTTTGTTTCTTCCCAATTATTAATATATTCTAAATTATCATCAATTATGTTATTTAAATTTTGATAGAAATAATTATCAAATTTATTTAATAAATTTTCTGTAGACGAATTAAATATATTATTAAAATTATCAGGTATAATTTCGGAAATAGGTGGTAATTCAAAACTATTATAATCTAAGTTAGGAATATTTTTAAGGAGTTGTTCATTTTCTTCAGTTTTTTCTTCACTTTGTAAATCTTTTTCTAAACTATTCACAAAGTGAATATATTTATTATTATTATTAGATTCCATTATTAATTAATAAGGTTTTTTTTTAAATAAAAAATCTAGTATATTATAGATGAATAAATTCAATTTCAATTATATTAATAAATTATCTATAAATGATATACGGTGGAGCTCATATTTTAAAAATAATATAGAAAATTATAACATTTTTGAAAAATTATTTGATGATGAAGTTAAAAATTTTTATTTAATTAAAAAAACAAAAATTGAGTCAAATAATTTATATATATTAAATTTTTACTATAATCATACTTTATTAGCAGATTTTATTGAAAATATATTTTATGATAAAATGAAAACTATAAATAACTCGGTAACTTTAGTTTATATTAAAGATTTTGAAAATATACTAGTTTTTGTTAAAAGTTTTGAAATGATAGAACAAACTAATAAAATAATGGGTCCTTTTTTTAAGTATTTTGTTTCAAGAAAAGAAAATACTGAATTTTTTCAAAAATTAAATAATTCCTTTAAAAATGAGGAGAAAGTTCTTATTATAAACTATCAAAATTAAAAAAATATTAAACTAAATACTTAATAAACTTGTATGGAGAATTAATATAATTATATGCAAGTTCAAGTGCCTTTGTTTTCTTTATATTATTCCATATTATCTTACGGGGTTCTCTAACAAGGGGGCAACCTTCATATGTTAAAATAACTTCTCCAAAAAAAGAAGTTATTTTTACAACATCAATAAATTTTAATAAACCACTATTACATTTGACAATAATAATTTCATCTAAAATATTGTTCTTTACATTATCATATCCATATACCCACCATTCATCTTTAACACGTTCTTTAAATTTATACACATCCATTCCAATACGTCTAGATTGGATTGTATCAATTGAATCTTTTAAATTACTAATATAATCAAGGTATGATTTAATTCTGTTAATTTCTCCATTAATACCTAACGACATTTGATGTTGCATCATTACACTCGAGCTAAGACCTAATCTAACTGGACAAACTTGTGTTATAATAAAAGCCATTGAAGCAGCAAATTCACTTATACAATTAATAGATACTCCTGAATTATTTAGACTCTTTATTTGTTCTATTATAATATTACCATCACTTATAGAACCACCTGGTGAATTAATTAAAATATTAATTTCATTTGTAGCTAATTGTGATGTATCCCTAATAAACTTTGATGCAGAAAAAGCATTTATAGGTCCTCTTATACTAATTAAATTTGATGATGTTAATTCAATAGTTCTACACTTAACCATAGAAAAAGAGTCACAAAGTGAATACATAAATAATATCAATATAATTGTATTAGTTTTAATGTTTATCATTAAAATATATAAAAAACTAATACTATCAATTTTTTTATATAATTAAATATCTAAATTAATATTTTTTTCCCGTTCTTTTAATCTTTTGGAAAATAATTTAGTTACATCAGTTGGTGTTACAGATGATAACTCATCAGATTCAGCTGATTTTTTAGATTTTGTTCTTGTTACAAAATTTAATATATCTATCTGACCACGTTTTTTATTTTGAGCTTTTACCTTGAAACGATCAAACATTTTTTCAGGACTTTTTATAACTAATTGTAAAAACTGAGTCGCTGGATTTCTAATTTGATTTGTCATATAAAATAGATAATCTATTTCTAGATTTTGTTCTTTTATAAATTTAGGAGTTTCTATTCTCTCACCTTGAAGTGTATTTTTAGTTTCATTTTCTATACAAACTGCTGCATATTCTATTCTATCTCCCGATTGAGGTTTATTACCTGGGTCACGTTTAGAAATTCGATCTGCTAATACAATGTGTGAAATTCTTGTCCAGTCCTTATATGATTCTTTTAACTTTACTGTTTTACTAGTTAAAAAGTACTTAATATCATATTTTCCAGTAAACATATCTTTCATACATTTTTTTGTAAATTTTTTTGCTTTAGAAGGACTTTTATCGTTTAGTAATCTTGTAATAATACCTTCACAAACTTCCTTAACAATTGGAGCATTATCTCTTCTCTTTAATACAATTCCCATATAATTCATCTTATACTTATTCTTATCAAATTCATATTTATTACCAACATATCTTTTTTTAGTAAGAATAATAAATGGCCAAAAACATTTTTCATATTCTAAATCATGAGGAGATGGTAATCTAGACTTTACTAATTCACCTGATAATATACCAAGGTCAATTGATAAATCTAAACATTTCTTTTCTGTTATTTTATATCCACCTTGATAAAATTTTATATAATTATCAAATTGTTCTTTTTCTTTATTATAAACCCAATACGGTTGTATCCATTCTTGACTCAAATTATCTTCAATAAACTTTTTAATCATAGTTACAATTATATCTTTTTTTCCTTCTGATAATTCTTCTGGAATAATTTTCATTATTTCAAGTAAACTGTTCCCTTTTTTAAAAATTTTAACTTCTAGAACTTCTAAATATTGTTTTTTCTTTAAAAATGATAAATCATTATATTCCTTTAAAAATAAATCTTGAAGAGTCCACAGCCATGGAAACCACATTAACTCGACATATTCTTTCATGAATTGTAGAATTCTTGTTTCCAAAGGTAAAATTATTTTCCAATGATCTGGATGCGATGGAACATCCGGCCCTTCTGGTAAAACCAATTTTTTAATCTTACTAGAACTATAATATTTTTTAAAATTTTTTTTCCATATTTCTAAGTTTTCATCAAATAAAAATTGTTCCATTATTTTTCCTCCAAACTTTATTATTTTCTTTAGTAGTTTTATACTAGGTTTATCTTCAATTATAGTAACATCATCTCTATATCTAAATGAGGTAAACACACTATCTGTATCACCATATTTAATGATTGGTAACGATATTACTTTATCATATTCATCAAGATATCTATTAATATCAATAACCAATTCATTACTAAATGTTTTTAGTTCTTGATTAATAATTTTTTCAAATGTCAAATTGTCTTTATTTAAACGAGCATATTTTAATCCATTGATAATATATGGTAAAAATTCTTCATCATATTTCTTGGCAAAAATTAACATTTCTCTTCCAGTACTTGTAGTACATGCAGCTATATCACGATCACGAACTTGTGATGTTCCTGCACCTAATTGTCCATAAAGACTATTAGCAGTAATTTTAAGAGCTAATTGCTTTCCATCTAAAATTGATTTTTTAAATGGATCTTTTTCTACTTTCATTTGTTTTTTAACTGCCTTTCTTTCTTTTAATAATGTATCTAAAATTGTAGGTATCACTCCATATTTTTTATCTACTTTAGCAAAACGACGATATTGAATACTACCATCATTATCAACAAATTTAGCATTATAATATTCAACTCCTGGAAGATTATCATATTTTTCATCAATAATTTTTGTTTCATGACTCATATTTTTATGAAGAATACTTGACGGATATAACGATGCATAATCTTTAGTACATATAGTTTCATATGTTGCACTTGCGATTGGATCAAATACAATTGCACCTTCATAAGTACCTGGATTTACAATTGGCTTTCTTAGTACTGGAAATATGTAACCAAAATCACGATAAAATTTACTACAAAGTGAAAATAATTTAATTCCCTGTCCACGAGTAAACAAGAAATATAGTGGAATAAAACATACATTAGCCATCTCAATACATCTTGTAATAACTTCTAATTTATTAATTAATAAATTCACTAAACGACAATCCTTAATACAATATTTAGCTACTACTGCTCTATCATCTGCAGAACCTTTTTGTAATCTAAAAATATCTTTAGGACTTACATCATCTTTTGCTTGTGACCAAAATATTTTACCATCACCTAATCTTTCTAATTCGGTTATAATATCAAAATCTGTTTTAATTGTTAAAGTTTTAGTATTTTTATCAATTTTATCTACACGATATTTTCTACCAACATTATCTGAAACAAAACTTTTTAATAATTCAATATGAATAAAGTCGTCTACATTAATATCATTTATACTAGAACATTTTAATAAATATTTATTATTTTTTAATGGTTTAATTTCATTAATACTTCCTCTAATAAATTCAGCTGAAACATTATCTAATTTATAACTTGATAGATTAAAATTATTTTGTACATCTTTCATTAAATCGACGTGAACGCGCCCTGGGGTTTCCCAAAATCTTAATAAATTTTCACCCATTGCACTACTTGCTAATTTCATCTCTTTAAAATTACAATGATGATCTTTTAATTTACTTAAATAATTAATATTATCAAATCCTAATATATCTTCACATCTATCAAAAATATATTTTTCATCAAAATAAAAAATATTCCATCCAGTCATAATATCACAATCCGAACGTTGAATCTCTTCTAACCACCCACGCATTAAATCTTTTTCATTTTGATAACTTTCTACAATAGCTCCTTCTACATTATTTGTATCTTTCAAACAAACAATATGTTGTCTAAAAGGAACTGATTCTCCTATATATGTATAGGTTGTTCCGATTTGAATAACTTTATCTCCACCTCTTTTCGCTTGTGGAAATTGACCATCAATACTATTGCATTCTATATCAAAACTAGCGATTATTAATGGCGCGTTTCCTTCTTTTTCAATCGGATCTAGTTTATTCCACTTGACAGAAAATTCATATCTACAAAGTGATTCTTTTTCATCTTCTAATTCCATACTATCTTGATTACTAGCATCTAATATTTCTTCATATTCTTTAAATGTTTCTACTCCTAGCGGTAATGTTATATTTTTTGATGAAACATTTACCCAACCACATCCTTTAATATTTCTAATATGAAAACATCTTAGAAATGCAGGAAAATTAGATTCATAAATAGGATAATGAATTGATTTCATACTAATTTTATGAATTGTTAAACAATGTTTATAGATTTTCTTTTCCCAAACATGATCACAATTTTGACATTGTAATTTAGTAAGTTTACATTTACTATTATAATTTGTACTTTTTAATCCATCTATTCTATTTTTACCACATTCAGGACATCTTAGTCTCACACTTGGGCTGAAAATATTCGCAAATTTTTTTCTAGAAATTTCATTATTGAAAACAAGCAAAGCAAAAAGGAATTTTTTACCATTTGTAAATCCCTGAGGCTTTAGTTTTTCAACAAGTTGTATATCAACAAGTCCATCTTTATATTTTCTTGGAAATACTTTATTATTATATTTACTGGTCAAATAATCTTTCAGATGTTTAATATTTTTTTTTGCCTTCTTTTTATCCCAATCTTCTGGTAATTCAATGAAAAAATAAGGAGTGTAATCTGTAATTTTACAATAAACAGACTCCCCTTTTATGGTTTTTCCAAAAGTATGAATAACATATTTAGGTAGTGAATTTTCATTTTCACTGTCACTATTATCATTTTTAGGGAAGACATTTTCTTCCCTAAAATCATAAATTTGAAATTCTAGTATATCATTTTTTGACATAATTGATTTAATTAAATATATTTCATTAAATCAATTTTTTTATTAAAATTAAAGATTATATAACTATTTATTTTGTGAATCTATTTCTGTGGAAATCGTATTATAGTATCTAGTGAATAATTTTAATTAATTTAGATAAAACAGGGTTTTTACCTTTAACACCAATTAAATGTTTTTCACTTTTTAAAGTATTAACCTCCATTGATTTTAGTAAATATTCATCGGTTAGTAATCCAGATTGGTCAGAAGTAACAGTTTCAAGTTTCATGCTAAAACTATTTTTTAACATAATATTAGCATCTTTTTTTAAAGTTAAAGTTATTAAACCATGTTTAGAATTAGTAAATAATAATTTGTTACCATCAGATTTAAAGTAAAAATGATTTGAACATTTAATTTGTTTTGTATCGAAACAAAATTTAAAGGTATGTCCATCTGATTTAATATATATCTCATCATAATATACACCATTTTTAACTAATTTTTTATTATGTTTTTTTTCCAATAACATAATTTCACCAATTTCATCTTTATTAATTTTTCTAGTAGATGCATTCACAATTAATTTATTACTTTGTAATAATCTGTATATTTTAGGTATTCTAGCTAATTCATATGTTTTGTTAGTTATAGTATTTATATGAGGATCTCCTAAAGAAGATGCGGTATTTGAAGTAAGCAGGGCTTGTTGTGCAGTAACTAAAACATTCCCATCATTTATATTAGTTACTAGTGCATTGTATAGATTTAAAGCAATTCCCTCCATATTATGGGTATCATTATGTAATACATGTCCTGTATTATAATCACTTTGTATGATACTCATTTTAGTAGCTGCCATAAAAATAGAGCCAGTTGTTGAATCATTTAATTGCGATTCCGCACTATTCATGTCAGTCTCTATAGTATTAACCGATGCCTGTATTGTCGCCCCAATAGAAGTAGTCGGATCTGCTGTCGATAGTGCTGCCTGTGCCTTAGTACGAGCAAGTATTATATTTGCTTCAATATTTGTTTTTAAATTATTTATTTGACTATTAAATCCGGTTGCATCATTATATAATGTAGTAAGTTGAGTATAAAACGTACTTGATTCACTTGCTTTGGTTACAATATCGTTTTTATAACCTTCAGCTGTAGGTATACCAGCTAGTAAGCTTTGTGTGATGATGGATGCATTATTTAAATCAGTGTCAATAATACTAGATAGATTAGTTGAATATAGAACTCCGTCATTTGAAACTACAGTTAAAGCATCGTAGTTGGTTTGTACATCAGATTTAACAGATTGAATATCGGTTTTTATATTTAGAATTTGTGATTTTACATTATCTAATTGAGTAAGTAATGTTACTATCAAGTTTAAATCTGTATTAACATTTGTTGAAGCAGTTGTTGCATCAGAAATATGTTGAGCACCTAACATAGCATTATTAAATGCAATAGCTGCAGTTTGATCATATGCTGACGTTTGTGCTGCAGCTAGTTGAGTCGCAAAAGAAGCCGCCTGAGCCGCCGCAGTAGCTACTGCACTATTATACGCAGTGAGTGCAGTTTGTGCTGTAGATACTGCATTATTATAGTTAGATAATGAGGGTACTATTGTGTTATTATATGCAATCTGTTCTGCTGCCATAGCAGTTGCCATATCAGCTTGAATATTTGGTATAAGATTATTAAACTTGTCCATTGCGTTGGTATATTGAGTTTGTTCAATTATCAACGGGTCAACAATATTCTGTTGATTATTTACAAGCAGAGTCTTATTAGCGACATTAGCTGTTGCTGTAGTAAGAGCTGCTAATAAGGCATCGTACAAAGCCTGATCTGCTGGATCTGCACCTGTCATTAGGACAGGGATACCATTTTTATAAACTTTAATACTTGCGTTGTATATGTTTGTAAATGATTCCGGTATCATATTATGAGAAAAAAACGAATTCCCCCATGTAGAATTAGGCAGATGGTATAACATTGAGGTTGCATTTCCAGTTCCTGGATCAGTGAAATCTCTTCTATCAGAAGTCTCAAAAGCAAAATTAGATTCAAAACCTACTGTTGCCGAAGATGTACCATTATCTTTAGGAGTTACTCTCACTGTTGTACTCCCATCATAAGATGTATTATATGAAGTTATTCCGATATAATATATATTCGCTTCCGGGTTAGTCGCAGAATATGGAAACTTCGCTCTAAAGGTCGAATGATCACCGGAATCAAATACCACTGGCTTGAACGGAACCGAAGGGGCAGATTGCCCTGATAACATTGCTTGATGGGCAGTTATATGGGCCTCCGTGAAAATCACTATAACCGAATCATAGTAATTCCCGAGTGTTTCAAACAATAGCGTCCTAGCTTCTACTGCTGTGTATTGCAGCACAATTCCATTTGCACTAGAATCATTGCCGCTGCCAGGGAATCCGGGGAAATTGTAATCATATGTGGCAGACCCTGACGTCTGAGTTAAAACACCTATAGATGAACCCTGGCGATCCCTCATCATATGCGTAGAAGAGTTTCGAAGGCTTTCCAAAAATACAGAAAGATTATTATTAGGGTCACTTGGAGCACCACCAGAATACCAAGACCAATTACCCCCCAGAGCAGTTATAGTGGATTGCACCGCAACACTTTGGGTGTTGTTAATTTGAATCGGGACTGCATGTAAATGATTCGGAACTTGTCCTACGCTAAAATTAGATAATTTATCTATTTTATATAATTTATTTTCATATTCACTCGCATCATATGAACCTCCAACAATATTAGTAGTATTTATAAGTGCAACTTCCCATATATCAGGAGAATTTTCGATTATAGTTGAGCTGAGGCTAGCGCGAGTTGCACTCGGTCCACCAATTGCATGTACTAATTCCATAGGTAAAGGCATGTTAAATATCGTAGAGTTTCCGTTTTGTTGAATATGTGGTATATTTGAAAGTAATTCACCTCCTGCATTAGTCAGTGCCAATAGTCCAGCGCTTTCATCAGATATTGCAATCGCCTCAGCATCGAGTGCTAAGGTTAAATCGTCTTGGAGACCAGTTAGAAGGGTGTTTTCATTGATAAGAGTTGCTGTTACGGTGTTATACAGTCCGGTAAAATAGTTAAGGTCGTTATTCATAACGGACAGGTCGGATTGCATAGCACTAATATTTACATTATGTGATGTCTCATGTGTAGCAAGTAGACTATTATGAGTTTGAAGTATTGCAGCTTCATTTGCAATTGCAGTAGTATTCGCTATAGATGCCGCATCTATAAGAGCTTGGTTAGTAATTACAGCAGTTGCTGCATTTGTTGCTATTTGTGTGGCATTTGAAGCTGCATCATATGCAGCTTGCTGTGTAAATACCGCGGTTCTTAAACTACCAATATTATTTTCTATAGTAGTTAATTCTGCCTCATAAGTATTTAGATCGGTTTGATTACTTTCTAATGTATTTTTTAAACCACTGGGTGAAACCGGGTTCTCATCATCAAAATTATCATATTTATTCTCTGCCGAGGCAAAATGGCCTAGTAAATCAGTATACTTATTGTCAAGTAGGAATAGGTTGTGATTAAAGCTATCAGCAGTAGTACTTGTAACAATAGTATTTGTACTCATACTATTAACGATATTAGTATACTCATTATATGTACTATAAAAAGTAGAATATTCAGCACTCCACTCATTCTTTATAGTATCAAAATCAGTGAGGGGAATATCTGCTATATCATCACCAGCTGTCTTTTTAACAAGTGCAGCATCCCTATACGTGTTTGCCGCATATGCATCATCTCCAGCTTGATATTGGCTCCCTGCAGACGTTTGACTAATGATAGCATTATAATCACTATCGATTTGAGAAAACTTATTTCCCAAAGTTTGTTTGGAAACATCAATAGCTTGTTTTTTATTATTAAAAGGAAAACTATATATAGTAGTGTTTTTTAGTACTAGATCATCATTATTACCCTGAGCAAGAGCAATATGATTTACTAGTACAGTATTATACTCAGTAACAACAGTATTTTCGAACGTAGTATAAGTAGTGCTATCTGTATTATAAACTACTTCAGCAGCATCCATAGCGATCAAATCTTGATCAATTGAATTTTGAATATTTAATTCAGAGGCTAAAGCAGTGGCAAGGTTTTGCTGAGACGATAGCAGTTGATTTGATCCTTCCATGGCCAATGCATAAGTTAGGTAAATAGAACCATTTTGCGCATCTAGCATCGTGTTAGCCAGTTGTATACTATTATCTGTCCATGATAGCTTTTTGATTAAATAGTCACGATGAGATGTTTCCATATTGAAATACTTTAATGCTTTATTATATTTGTACACATAATCGCGCAGGTGAGCAATATCTTCAAAATGCACCGGCGTAGTTAAATAGCTAGTTAGTGCGTTAATTAACCCTACTACATCACTACTTGGCGAAGGCGTTGTTGAGGAGATGGTTGCAAACCCAATAGCTGATAGTATGGTGGGACTAAAAGTGTTAGCAAAAATATTTGCATTAGTAATTAAATTCCCTTTTGCTGTGGCTAAAGCTGGTGTAAGTATATTTTGCAAGTCGTTATCTAAAATTAAAATTTGATTACTTAAATTATTTGGATTCGATGAATCTACACTTGGTCCTAATGTAGTTAAAATGGTATTGGCACTATTTTGTGCATTTGACTGAGCACTAATAGCTGCATTTGTATCAGCAACACTTATTGTTGATGTTGGTACAGCAGGTACAGCAGGTCCAGTAGCAGAACCAGTTGCCATGATTACTTGAATAAATATAGGAGGACTATTTGTTGAACCTGCAGTTATTCCCATTAGAGTACTTAGGTCACTGGTAGAACGTGTAATTGAATGTATTACGCCTTGTATCTCCACTTCTAATATCCAACTTATATTGTTCTGATTCGAACTTGAACCAGACCACTGAACATTTACAAATTGGCTTTCATCTAATACAAATGATTGAAGTGGAAATTTCATGTTCGGATGTGAATCCGCGGCTGTAAATGGTATTAGATTAAAAGATTCAATGTCACCATTCGAATCTGATGTAGTAATACTTACACTTGTCGAGGGCCAGCCATGACCATCAGTTGCTACTCCATATAAGGTACATGGGTATGGTCCGTTTTGTGTCGACGGAGGGACATAGTGTTGTAACCCAGCAGTAGCAGTCATTATAAAACCATTACCGTTACCATTATACGAATGTACTCCCGTATATGATGTGATTTGTCCTGGAAATGATTGGGTGATGTTGTGACCAAGTGCACTTGTATGTTGTATAGTGCCATTACCAATGCTACCGTCGAAATCCATCGGAACAACTTGTATACCTACCTCCCCAACAAAACTCCCTGTTACCCAATTCTCAAATGATAGTATGTCGCCGACTGCTAAGTCAAGCATTACAGTTACAATTGCCTTATTGGACTGAAGTTGTTGAATTTCGGTACTAACCGCACTATCACTTGATAATAGAGTACCATTACTAAATACTACCGAATACCCATTCCCAAAAGCATTGTCCATATCGACAGCCATCCTTGCATTGGCGTTTGCATTTGAAGCATGGTTAAGAGGCTGACCATTTATCAGTATTTTCACCGAATTACCATTCCAACCATCTCCGTAAGTATCGATTAAATCTATTCCAACTCGTGGTGAATATGTTATTTCAAGCGGACTAGCTACTATAGAATCAGAAGTTTCTATTAACGAGTATGAAAAGGAGGATGTAGTATTCGAAGTATCAACTATATTGTACTCCTTCTCAAAATGACCTCCATTATTGGTTAAAAGATGCATCCAGTTACCATTTGTATCATACAAACCTATTTGGTATAATTTATCAGAATTTGAAACATTAGGATCAGTTGAGTCAATCCATGACATTTTTATAATCCCCGAGTCATCAGGTAAATAAATAGTTTGTAAATCTTCTTGCACACCCGTTAAAATAGATGTAAAATTTTTTCCAGGCGCAGGGATTTGGCCAGTACCAGAAGATGATCTAATATTTTCATAACTGCTTCCCGCCGTGAGAGATTTATATTCAATCTTCAATTCACATCCTTCCCAACCACTACTACTACCACTTATTAATTTTATTTCTAGTTTATATGGGTACCCTACAATTGTATAGGCACTAGTTGGTTGAACAGTAAGAGGTGTCGCCCCATCTATCAAATGATTACCAGTACCTGTTAAACTCACGTTTGAGTCATATTTCCATAAAAGATTATTGTTAGTAGGTATCGTTGCGAGCTCCCGGAACAAGGAGCTACTGTGTTGTTTATCCCATTTAAAATTAACTGGTATTGCAGTAGTTGTAGCAGTTGGTAGCTCAATAAGAGCACTTATGTTATCAGAATTTGTAGTGTCGTGAGAACGAAACCATGACTGTAATAGTGAACTAGCAGATGCTTGTTGTGCGTCCGAACCAGTCGAAAAGGTCAAGGCCGTCGTGCTCGTGTCCACGGCTAACGGCGTGGCATCGCTGTGTGGTGTTAATTTTAGATCCCATCTAACCTCGGACGACCAGGAACCTGTATTCCACACAACTTGTATTAGATCGCCATGCACAAGTGGAATATTACTTACTAGTGAATGCAGATTGGTCCCCGATTCCTGTAGGGAGAATGGACCATACATAGCTTTTAGCTCAGGCAATATAGTCGGAAGGCTGGTAGCACTACCTTGAAGATTGTACATAATATTATGACTATTATATATTTTTATCATTACATCACTGAGTCCCCAATCATCACCATAAGTATCTCTAGCTAATAGAGATAGATAATAACCAACCGTCTGGGTGGGGGTGGAATTAGAGGTTGTAATTTCATCATATACACCAGTGATATATTGACCATAACCATTACCTATGCTTACCTTTACTAAATAGCGAGTATTAGGTAAAAGATTATTTACCACCGTGTTAGCTACACCCGTATTAGCTACACCCGTATAATCGGATCCTTTTACAATTATATGACACACGGAGGAGACGGTTGTAGATATAGTAGATTGTTCGGTCGATGTAAGTTGTGGCGAGAAAGTGGATGGTATTTCGTAAACATTTATCAAATAGTCTAAAGTAGGACTAGGAGTAAAATCTACTAGCAGGGAATTACCAGTCATGACTTGGGTTGAGCCTACTGATAACGTAATGGGTGGCATTTGAGGAGTGGCGGTAGAATTGTTAAATAATGTAATATTATCAATACATATATCACTGGCGAAACCGAGAGCAGTTTTTGCCTTAATTACAATACTGACTTTTGTACAGGTGCTCAAAAGTGGATAAGCTGTTAACTTATCAGATAGATTATGATTAATATCAACAACTAAACTATTCCAGTAATTATTTTGATGACCAATGAGAACACTAACGGGTTGATTCGAGGTATTAGTTGTAAATTCTGCTTCAAACCCCCTGTTATTACCGTTATTTGTGGTTATAATATCATCATTCGTATCATGTGGTATAATCATTATTGTTAATTTGGCCTTATTGGAATCATCAGTAGCACTCGATTCGATCCTCATATGATATTTTAGATATAGAGACAGGTCCGCTTGTACAGGAAATAACGGTAATAATAGAAAATGTTGACGATTCGGATTACCTGATGCTTCGGTATATAGATAATTAGGAGTTTTAGGAGATTGTGGATCGGAGACAGTAAGGTCGATATTCCAATTGTTCGCTCGTGGACCTGTCCCTGCAGATGGCCCATGAGTAAACCCGCTTTTAAACCTCCATGGCTTTAGCCAGCCGAGGTTATTAGAATTCGTTGGCCACACGGCTGGCTCCAGGAGCATGGCATTTTTAAGTGTATAGTTTAATGATGACCTATACACACCCACATCTAGCCACAAACTAGCATCAATATAGGAGCTCGAATTCGTTGAAATACTTGATACAAAATCTTCTTGTAGAGGAAGAACGACATTATTATATGAAAAATCAATAGCTGTACTAAAACTTTTTATCGATTCCCAGCCCCAGGGCCCAATTCCTGCCGTATCAAATACTTGTGTTTGGTAATAATACGTTGTTCCATCTACCAGCTGTAGCGCGAGGGAACCAGATGGAACGTCTTGGAATCCTAAAATGGCGAATCCACCAGATGTGTCATTTCCCGTATTGGTGTGATCGTATATGCTATGTAACGCATCACTACTTGTTGACCATCTTATAGCAATATTAGTCGTAGACACATCATTACCACCAGTCCAATTTAGGTCCGCGGTAAAAGCAGTTATATTAGTTATAGTAGAAATAGCAGTTGATGTAAGATAAGTAGTTCCCCCTGTGTCGAATATATTTATACTACTTATACCAATATCACCTCGGAAACCTGTGCTTTTCCATAACGTAATATCAATCTTAACTAACCCAGAATCTGGTGGTATAGTAAGAAGTGCGAGCTTGTTAAGCCAAGCGGTGCCCTGATCACCAAATAATTCTACAATAGTTCCAGTCGTTCCAGTTGTTTCTGTAAAAGTCATCTCAACCTTTAGACGATCGGTTGTCGTTCCATGCATATGGTAGTCAAAAGAAATCGCAGGGCTAGACATAAAGTCTAAATCTACAGTTTTTGAGAATCTAACATATCCATTGTTCGGGATATAATTACTGCTGGTCTCCAAATGTCCATACTTGGGCTGAGTGGTGACTGGACTCTGGTTTCCTGTGCCACTCGGGGGGGCGGAGGGACCAGTATTCGACGACGAAGTACCACCACTTGATATCTTAAAGCCATTCATACTGTATTGGTTAGTCGAATTAGTCGAAAACGTCCATCCATTATGAATTGTATCCTGAGCATAAGCTCCCGTTGGCGCGCTATTAAAATCAAGTGTGTTTTGAGTATCGTAATTTATGAATTTTATATTATCTATTGCTATATCATTCAAAGCCATCGCATACTGACTGGAACCGCCTAGAGGTACGTGAGCTGGATCATACCCATCTCTACTTTTCGCCACAAATGAAATAATACACTGACCGGCGTTAGCATATGGTACAAGATCGATAGTACATGAGGACCACACAGTTCGATCATATGTAACACCTAATCTAGTTAAACTAGTTAAAGAGGAACCCGTATTATCCCCATTTGTTTGATTAAAAGAAACAGTAGGATACGTCTGCGTCATATCCCCGTCCCAGTCGCTTGGAACCCGTGGACCGGAGACAATGCGTTTATTCAAGAGTACTGTCCCATCACTTTCCTTTTTTATAACTACATCTAAAGTTCCTATACTATCATTAGGGTTGATGGCGGTGTCATTCGAGTATGCATTGTACTTAAAAACTAATTTGTTGGAGATATTATTTAATATGCTTAAATCTACCATACATGATAATACAGACTGGTTAGGCACTTGGTTTACTCCTTGATTGTGAAATATATATGCACTTCCTCTCTGTGGAGCACTTGGTCCTGTATGAGACGGATGATCGTTGATATTATTTCCTATAACCCAGCCTGCTTGTTGATATGTTTGAGGGGAAGAATGTTGGGTCCCATTGATCCACCCTCCTACAGGGTTGTTAGATGTGGCGTTGTTAGCATAGTTAGGTAAAGGATAGGTAATATCACTATACCATGCTGTATTGTCGGGTACAGCAACATTTTCAAAATCATTATTAAATGCTCCGTACTGGATAGTACCTCCAACAAATTGAGTATAATAAGATATTCGCTTCTTAGTTACATTGGAAGCGATTTGAGCTGTTGTCGTGCTTGCTTGTAGGGAACTAAATGGATATATATGAGGCCCGTCGAAATCAGCATCAGTAGCATCAATCCATCTAAATACACGTACGGTATATTCGTAACCTAGTACTGGAGAAGGAAAATCTATAAACATTTCGTACCTAGTAAATGTGGTTTGGACTGATTTAGTTACAACTCCTAAAATTGGAAGAGATTGATCATCGGTCTGCAGTGTTCCATCTGCGTTAATATGAAATACGTCAAGATTGTTATTATTTATACGGATAACACCATTAAATGAACCAATTTCACTATAATCTGGTGGGTAATTATTATTTACATATATCTGATATACATAGTCTCTAGTATAATTTTCTTCAAAATCATCTATCCTCAATGTCATTTGGTTTGAACCTGCATTTCCCTTGAATAGACTGACATCTTTTCTAATTTTAGCAACACCTGAAGATGCTACATTAGTACTCACAGGGCCAGACTCTAACCATGATCCTGCAACCGGCTCCTGTCTAATTACAAGTGTTCGTGCCATGTGAGTATTAGTGTAGGCGTGCGCTGCAAGGGTGTTATTAGCCACTCGGGATACCAACCCCGCTGTATCCACAGATGGTCCATAAAGGATCCACCCTACTTCAGCCGGCCAACTACCATCATTGACTTCAATAGTCAGGGTGGTAGTTCTATATAAATCTTCATACTTGAAGGCCTGAAGATAAATGTCGTACGACATGGACGAGCCGGACGCCATTGTAAATTGCCCTAAATATTCACTATCTTGATATAGCGTGATCTGAGCGCCATTCCAACCATCACCATAACTATCAGTCAGATCAAGAGTTAATACGAGTGGGTCGTGAAAACGTCCGTCATGATACCTAGTGTTCCATGTAGTGGAGATATTTGCAGATTCGACATACGTACCGTTCACAGTTCCAGAACTGGTTAGATCAATCCAATTATTTGAATCATATACAGTTTCAGGACCTATCATTTCTTTTTTTAAAAAAAATTTATTATTATAATTATTAGTAATGTCTGCTGTAAGCCTATCTGTAACTATCCACTGGTTCATATTAGACATATCTGATAAAAATCCAGAGGGTGTGAACCCGGATGGATAAATACTTGTACCGTAGTTCGATGCTGATCCCGGAAGGGTAAGAGGGTGAGTTGACTGTGCGAAGATAAGAGTATCCTCAAAAATAAGATCTATCTGATCTTGCTTGTCATCTAAAGACAAAGTAGAATCATTCATTATAGTATCAATCTGTGTTAATAAATCATAGTTTTTTTGTATTTCAATTGAAGTTTGGCCATCACCGGAAAACCAGTGAAATATCAACCTTCCATGATTTTGCATTAAATCAGATTGACTGAGGCGGTTTAGTAATGACATATCAATTACATTACCTAATACATTATCATTCAACTCATCAGTACTCTTTCTCATTATATCATTCATCTTTTGAATATCGTTAACTATCCATAATGTTTCACCTTTTCTCAGTATTGGATCATCATTATAGAAATAAGGCATATTTCTTCTTGTATCAAGACCGTCCTGTCCCATCATATTGTTGATATGATGCACAGACCCAAGGTCAGTGGCAACAGTTGCCTTATTTCTAAAAAAATCGAGTAAGTTTATTACCTTAGCTTCATGATTGCCTATATTTACTTCATGGTCTGGTAGTACTATACGATATGCTCTTAAATCAACATCGCCACCATGAGCTTCTAAAACAAGTGCACATGCGTCCATGCGCTGGCCATAGTTTATGCCATTGGGGAACGTGCTGTGATCTTCAAGGTCATGATTATAAAAATCTATAGCAGATCTTACCATTAATGTTCCGCTGGAATATACATTAGTATACCTATCATATTGATAACTATCTACATTCAAATTATAAGAGGAAGTGACAGCATCGGCAGCGCTAACGTGTTTAGCTAAATCAGTATCATGAACGAGTTTAGGTAAATAATACACTCCGTCATTACCAGTTGTGGTAACAGATGAATGCTCATATCTATTTGCATTACTCCATGATTGTTTAAATTTTATCTTAATATACTTTGTACTAGTATTATCAAATAGGGAAAACATAGATATGTTATTTGTACCTGAATTGCTTAGAGTTATTGACTGCTTGGACACCGCAACGTCATGGTAAGAATTTGCACCGCTTTCTGTCGTAAACAATGGATAAATTCCATTCACTGGGATTTTACCAGTCATATTAATATCATATATAAAAAAATTTAAATATTTTATATATAAAAAAGTATACAAATATAGTTTTATTTAAAAAAAATTAACCATATAACTATTCACAAAGTGAATATATTACTTACAATATTTTATAGGTTCAATATTAAATAATTCAATCGCTTTATCTACAACTTCAATTGTATTTTTATCACCTTCTGTCATTTTAAATTCTTTCCTAGCAGCAGCAAGAACAAGTTTAAAAGGAGGAATTGTTTTCATAGGTGCTTTTGTACCAATATATGAACCAATATGTTCATTTCTCAATACATTCATTCGTGCCATTATTGGATTAAGTTTACGTTTTGGTTTATCAGACTTTTGTAAAGATTTTGATTTCTTTTTTGTTTTAGTAGCTTTTTTAGAAGTTTTCTTAGAAGTTTTCTTAGAAGTTTTCTTAGAAGTTTTCTTAGAAGTTTTCTTTGTTTTAGCACCACCAGATTGTTTTTTAGGTAGTTCTTCAAAACTGCTTACAGATGAATCGCTATCATAGGATGAATCAGAATCAGACATTACTAATAAATGTAATGATTTAGGCAGTCTAATCATCAAATTTTTTTATATTATAATAATCATAAAATCAAGTCATCTTAATAATTTTATTAATACTATTAATATTCCATTTTTTACCTCGATTATAAATTTGATAACTATTTAAAATATTTGCAATAGTATTATAATCTAATTTATTTTCTATTAAATTTCTAGTTAACTCGCCCTTTTTATTTCTTAATTCAATTAGACGATTTATTTTTGGGATGACTCTTTTTAAAAATTGATTAATAATATTAACGTTAGTTTCTCGCTTTAATGCTTTAATTAATTCAATTACTTTTATTTCATTATTATCATCTACTAATTTTCTAATTTTATTTTTAAAAATAATTTTTTTTCCAAATCTATTAGATCTAAAATCCCAGTTATTATTAACTTTATTTCTTGTTTTTTCGATCATTTGTTTAATTTGAAATTGATAATGTTCAACTATTTTTAATGCTTTAAGAAATACGTTAGTATTAGATAAAGAATTGTTAATTTCTTCTTTAATTGAAATTAACCTAATATTATTATGGATCATTTTTTGAGTATATTCTTTAAATTTTATAACATTTCTACTTAATCTAGAAAGATCAGTTACAATGATGGTAATATTTTTTAATTTTAATAATTCATTAATTGATGTTTGTTCATAATAATAAGCTGAAGCTACTTCAGTTACTATATCAGATAAGTTTAAATTATTTTTTTCAACAAAATCAAGGATAAATTCAAGTTGATTATCTAAACCTTCATTTTGTTTTTCTGTAGAAACTCGTGTGTAAGCATAATTTGGCATTAATATATTAATATTATAAATATCATTTTTTTTAAAAAAATTAAATATTATCACCATATATAGATTCCTTTGTCTTAATTCTAGGTAATACATTAATACTCATTAATTCTTGAAATAATAATTTACATGCATATGGCATTGTAACTGCAGAGATTTTAGGATCTTTCATACATTCTGGATTGTGACAAGTATAAAAATTTTTGTCAATAACCTTAGTTGCGAAAATACCGCATTTATCACAAACATATACTTTGGTAATATCTGAACATTCCATCATACGTTCTTTTAAGAATTGAGAAATACCATGAGCAACCATCGAATCTTTTTCCATTTCACCTACTCTTAATCCACCTCCTTTTGCACGACCTTCTAAAGGTTGATGAGTAAGAGCTTGTCTAGGACCAGAAGAACGTCCATGAACTTTATCCATAGTCATGTGTTTCAAACGATTATAATATGTAGGACCAATAAATATTTGACATTTTATTTGTTTTCCAGTCATTCCGCAATATAAAGTTTCATTTCCATATTCACCATATCCAAGTTTCCCTAACATTTTAGGTAATTTAGTTATATCCATATCAGCTCCATTGTATGGGGTACCATCCATAAATTTACCTTCAATAGCACCAATCTTGCTAGCTAAACATTCAATTAACTGTGCAATAGTCATGCGACTTGGTAAAGCATGACAGTTTAAAATTAAATCGGGTATAATGCCTTCTTTAGTAAAAGGCATATCTTTTTGTTGTAATGCTATTCCCAACGTTCCTTTTTGACCATGACGATTACTAAATTTATCACCGATGATAGGAATTCGTTCAGCTCGAACTCGTACATTATAAAGCTCATATCCCTCTTTATTATAAACACCTGTATGAACACGATCAATTACTCCAGGAACATTTGAATCATACACTTTAGAACTATCTTTAAAAACTTTATCATTTTTTCCAGTTGGTTGAATCGGTGAAACCTTGCCAATAATAACATCACCTGGTTCAATTTGAGTTTCTTCTGGTATATAACCTTTATCATTTAGTTTTTCATAATTACCTTGTTTCATACCAGTAACCTTATTTTTATCAGGTTTCATAAATATATCATCTTGGCTAGTTGAAGGATTTTTAACAATTTCTGAAAAGTACTTTTTTAAAGTATCTGCTCTAAATAATCCTCTATCAATAGCTGCTTGATTAAAGATTAGAGAATCTTCTTGGTTATAACCAGTATAACTCATAATAGCAACTATTGCATTTTCGCCATATGGCATATCTAAAGAATTATTATATTTCATTCCTTGAGTTTGAACAATTGGAACTTGTGGATGATATAAAATGGCACTGATATCCATTCTATCTTTGTAACTAGTTAAATAGATGCCAATTGCTTGTTTACATTGTGAAAAAACAATAATATTACGAGCCCCATAATTATGATTAGCAAATGGAATATTACTTACTAGTGTACCTGTCATTAACCATGGGTGTAATTCACAGTGAGTATACTTTAAATACATATTATCACCATATCGATTAATTAACGAAGGTGTATTTTTCTTCTTTTTACCATTTGTAAATTTTTTATAGTTTAATTTTAGATTGTCTAATTTATCAGCAATCATTAAATATTGACAACTTTCAATATCTTCATATTCTATTATATTATTAAATTTAACAATCATCTTAGACCATCCTTTAGAAACTTCTAGAGATGTATCATATTCTAATGCTTTTTTAATCATTTCTGCATTTAAATTTAATCTATTATTGTCAACACGGAGCAATGGTCTAATTAAACGACCACCGTCGCACCACAAATGAATTTCTCTATTTCTATAATCTAAACTGATACTTGTAAACTTATCTAATTTACCATCAATCCGTTTATTACGTAAACTATTATATAATCCAACACCGTTTTTAATCATACCCATCCAATTACCATTAATAAAAATTTTACAATATCTATTTGTTTGGTCAAGTGGTACATTAGAAATAGTTTTATAACCATCAAATATACTAATAATACTAGTAAGTATATCTTCTTGGGCTTTATTTTGTAAACTTATTGTTGCAGACATTGCTAAATGTTTTGCAATTCCAATTTTACTACCTTCAGGAGTTTCAGTAGGACATATAAAAAATAATTGGTTATTATCAACCATACGAATACTAATAACACCCGAAGTAGATTTATCAGGAGTAGGCGCCATAACTCTTCTAAGTTCTGCTAAACTCTTGAACCAACTTAGACGAATTATTGCTTGAGCTACACCTTTTTTACTTTTATGAATACCCCATATACCCGTAGATAATGCAGTTTTTATACCATGTTCAATTACAATTGGTTTAATCATATTTATCACATTTATTGGTTCTCCATCTTTTTTATTTCTTTTTTTAAAATTTTTACCAATTTCTGATAACATTTTTTTCCAATTTTGTCTAAAAATTTGACCAAGTAATACACCAGGAGGTTCAATACGTTTATTCATGAAACCATCACGGTTATCTGGATCTCTACGACCTAAAATTACTTGAAGTAATCTATTAATCATATAACCAATAAACCGTACTTTTTTATTAGTATCTTCTCCTAAATGAGGCAAGATATCATGAGTTATAATTTTTTCTAATAAAAATTTTCTTTGAATAGCTGCAACGTCTTCATTAGTAAAACTAATTCTTTTATTATACTTTAACCTACCAATTAAGTAAGCAAGTGCTTGTTCTTTTGATTTAATTACATTTCCTTCTTCATCCTGACTTTCATCTAAAGTAGTTCTTAGAAGATTAATCATACGATTATCTGATTTATCAGTTACTATTAGATCAATAATATCGCTATCAGATTCAATACCATATGCTCTCAAAATAATCATAATTGGGATTTCAGTAAATTGACTTGATTTAAATGTAATTACATTATCTTTTCTATTTCGTATAGTTACAATCTGGAGATTATCAGACCAATCATTTACTCGTGAATTTATTTGAGCACTATAATAAAATTTCTCAGGATATGATGAATCTTTCTTAGAATAAACAAGAACTTTATTAGTTGCCATTGTTTCAATAGAAAGAATTACTTTTTCTTGACCATTTACTAAAAAGTATCCACCTGGATCATATTTACATTCACCATGCAAATCTTTTTTAATGAATGTATTACAATACTTTGATTTAACCATAACTGGTACTGAACCAATAATTATATTATTAGATGGTTCTCCTACTATTTTAATATTTTTTTTTCCAGTAATTAAATCTTCTATTTGTACAATTTGTGTTACAGTTGCAACAATTGAAGCAAAATAATTTAAATGATTTTTTCTAGCATCGTTTGGAAAAATAATATTACCATTATTTTCACATGGTCTTATACTAATATCTTCAATTTTAAATCCATGGTTATAAATTTTATCATCTAATATATTTTCATAAAATCCATTATAATTTCTTTCCAAACTATAAGGTATAATTTCTTCAATAAATTGATGGTAAGAATTAAATAAATGTTGATACAAAAATTTATTTTGATTTAGCAATAGATCAACCATTATGTCTAAATCCTTCTGTTTAATGTCTGCCATAATATATTATCTTTTATATAATAAAATTCTTAAATCAATTTTTTTACGTTTATAATAGACATCTATTAATTAAATTATTAAATAATTAAAAATTTAATTAATTAAACTATTAAGAAATTCAGTTTCTTCTTTCATAGTTTTAAAAACAGTAGATTGATATTTCTCTTTTTTATCAATATCTAATTGATTATCAATATTTAAATCATTATGTTGATTTAACGTTGTAGGAAAAATATAGTGTTGTATTTTAGTAAATAAAAATTTACCAGTTTCTAATTTTATTTTATAGTCTAAACTTTCAATATAATTAAATTGTCTTTTAGCGAACGGTTTTATTTTATTATATAAGTAATTACCATAATATAATTGAAAATATTTTACAATAAATAATAAAAGAAAAACTAAAAAAGAATTTAAGATAGTTCTTAAATAAATCCATAAAAATAAATTAAATAAAATATTCAATAATAAGAAGATCATTTATAATAAAAACAATTATATTGTTAAATATATATCTATTCACTTGTGAATCTATTTATAAACTACCAAAAAAATGATACAGTTTATTTTTTAAAACATTATCTATTTTAGAATTATATTTTTTATATGTACTAATTTGTGTAATTTTATTTATTTGAAAATTATCTAATTTACCCTTAATTACATTAACTATTACATTTTTTTTATCTTGATCTAATAAAGTAACAACGCTTTTACTATAAGGATTATTATACATAAATAAATTAAACTTACTATCTAATGTAAATTTATAAATAATATCCTTACTTTTATAAACTTCATTAATAATATATTGATCAAAATTCTTTTCTCTTCTAAGATATAATTTTATTATTCTATCTTTACCTTTAATATCTTTTACTGATGCAGACACTATAAATAATCCTAATTCTACAACATCTTTAACTTTATCTAAATTTTTTTCATTACTAATTTTAATAAATGAGTTTTTTAATTTAGCATTAATTTTGTTTCCATCCGCACTATCTATTAAAATTTCATCACTATTTACTTTTACATTATTTTTCAAAACTTGGTTATTTTTTAAAATTACTATATTAGTTTCTTTAAAACCAGTATCAGTTTTTTTCATTATAGTTTTTTTATTTTTATCTTCTTTAACTATAATTGATATTTTTTTGTTATCAGAAGTTTTAATATCTATTTTTTTTATTTGTTTTTCAATTACATTTTTATCAGAATTTTCTAATTGTTTTTCTTTAAAATCACCAGCCCTTTTAGAACATAAATTTATTATTTTGTTTTTTACAGTAACATATTCTTTAATATTCAATGCTCTTGTTCTTCGATGTAATTGTAATAAATCAACCCAAGTATTACATATATTTAAATCACCCTCAACTGGAAAAATTGTTTTTTTAAAATTAATATTTTTTAATAAACTATTGGGTGTCAAATTATTTGAAATCAAGATGTCTTTATTTTTTTTAAATAAATCAATAATTGATTTTATTATTATTTTGTGTAATCTTCTAGGAATAATATATTCGTCAAATATTTTCTCAAAAGTTATACTTTTTTGTATAATAAATAATTTTTTTATTAATTCATTTGCTTGTTTATTAGGTAAACCAATACTAGAAAATATATGATTTAATTTTACTAAATATTCCATTGATTGTTTTACGATTTCTATATTATTTAAACTTCTAAAATCAAACTCACTGCCTGTTAATTTTATAATTTCTTCTAATTTATCTATATTAGTCTGTTCGTTTATTTTGTTAAGTAATTTATTAATATATTTATTATTCATATCAAAAACTTCATTCATTTTATTTTTTGAAATTTTAGGTAGAATTTTATGATTTTTTCTAAATTTTTCTTTATCTTCTAATTTTATTTTATCTAAAATATTTGTTAGTCTATTAGAACTTTTACCAATTGTTATTCCAAAATATTTAAAATATTTTATCATATCATTCAAATAATCATCTTTAATCTTAGTATCTAAGTATTTATAATCTTTATTACTTTCTAATATTTCTCTTAAACTTTTTTGTTGTAAATTAAAATTTTCTCTAAAACCAGGTAATTGACATTTTGTTTCTTTAATGTAACCCATTGATTCTTTTTCATTTTTAAAAAATCCCATAACAATAGGTTCAGAATCAGATGCTTTATCACTGAAATTAAAGCATTTATTCGTATCTTGAATAGATTGACAACATAACATTGCAATTTCTCTATCTTTAGGATCTTTAATATAAGCATCAATAATGTTATAATAAGATAATTGTTTATAAAAATGTTTGAGTTTATAAAATAAGCTTCTTAAAGGTATAAATTCTCTTACAAGAGATTGTTTTTTTGGATCACTTCTTGAGATAGTTTTAATTTCTTTTGCTAATTTAATTGCTTCAGGAACTACCATAATTACTAATTTAACAATATCATTATTAGCTTTAAAATTAAAATTTTTACTATATTTTTTTTCATACAAGTTAATAAATTTAATTAAATGAGGTTTTTCTAAATCTCCAAAACTATTAGTATTTATATTTTTTAGTACTGATTCTAAAGAATTAGTTTCAAATTTATTTTGTGTTATATTTGATAAACCTTCAATTAAATTATTACCTCCTTTTGAATTAACAAAATTTGTCATTTTTTCAATAACTTTTTCAATTTCTTTATTTTTAATTATATTTTTTACATCACTTAATTTATTATCTAGTGGTACTGTTTTTTCAGTTTCACTATTTTTTTTTTGAGAAACTTTCTTTATTTTATTATTTAGTGTCATTTGACAATGTTTTATTAAAGAATCTTTACTACACATTTTAAGATGTGATGCAGTTAATAATGATATAACATAATTATTTAAAATTTCGATTTGTTTTCTATCAGTACTGCATATTAATTTATTTAAAATATTATCTTGAATCCATGCATTTCTAATAACATTTAACGATGATGTTTCATTTATTACATAATCATTATAAATATCATGCTGTCTATTATTATTCATTAATTTTTCTATTTGATTTAATATTTTTATCTTTTCTTCTGAATTTTTATCTTTTAATAAATCTCCTATTTTTACTGTATCAGTATAATATGATGAATTTAGTGAATTAAAAACAATATTATATATTTTTTTATCAAGTTTAGTTTGATCAAGTAATAAATTAATATAATTATCATCTATGCATTTATAATTTTCTTTTGGTGAATAAATTAAATAAATTCCTAAAATAATAAATATAATTAAATAAATATGTCTTGATTCTATATTCATATATTTATAATTAGATATTTATTACGTATATTTTAGACTTTTAAAAATATTTCCTTAAAATTATTAAAATTTAATAGATTTTTCAAAGTTTTATCTTCCATTCTACCATTATTAAAATATTTAATTTGTGTATTAATTGGGTTATCAATTTTATTATCATGTAAAAAATAAATTATAGGTACATTCGGTTGATATTTTTTAATCTTTTCTATATAATTAATATCATTAATTTTAAATTCTATTATTGGTGGAATAATAAAATTACCTGTTTTATAATCTTGAAAATAATTAATATTATCAAATTGATAAACATAACTAATTTTTAAAAATTCAAAAATAAAGCAAAAAATATAAGGTAGGAAAAAATTAACAGGATAATATGAATTATTAAAATTTAACATAGTTATTTTTCCAAATATATATTTTAATATAAACTCACGGGTGATTAAATAATACTGAAAACTTTTTTGAGAATGCATATATTATATAATAATTATAAGTATTTAAAACAATATTTATATATATTACAAATGGAACTAAAAAACAATTTTAATTTATGGTGTCATTATGAAAAAGATAATTGGGAAATTTCTGGATATAGAAATCTATATAAAATAGCTTCCGCTAAAGATTTTTGGGAACTATATAATAATTGGGATAATTTAGGTGGATTATTACGAAAACAATATTTTCTAATGAAAAATAGTATTACACCTAGATGGGAAGATCCAGAAAATAGAAAGGGTGGATGTTGGTCAATTAAATTGTCTAGTAGTGATTATTATAATATTTGGGAAATGTTATCTAGTTTATTAGTTGTTGATGAATTATCAATAGTTAAAAATGATATAACCGGTATTTCAATATGTCAAAAAAAAAATGATAAAGTTGTAATAAAAATATGGAATAAATCTAAATCTAATTCAAAGATTGATAATTTAAATAAAATTATCTTTGAAGAATATCGTCCCGAAATAATATATATTGCTAACAATCCTATATAAATTAATTATATATATATATAAATAATTAATTTAAAATTTTTTACTTGGTGCTAAAACAAGCTTAATTCTACCTAACGCTGCAACTGAATATTGAATGACTAATGGATAATCATTTTTAAGATACATGTTTACATTATTACATAAATTAGTACATTTTGTAAAAATAGATAAGTATTTTAAATCATAAATACCTTGAACTATAATATTTTCTTCTGATGTCATTTGTATCTGTAAACCTCCTAAACTTTCTTCTGTTTCAAATTCAACTGTTCCTAAATCACCCTTACCACGAAAAATTAATTTATCTTTATTACAAATTAATTCTAGTTTATCAGTTGCCAATGACATATCTTTACAATATTTTTGAAAATCATGCGAAGGCATTATAACCAAATAAGAAAACCCTACTGGTTTAATATCTAAATTATCATTATCAATATCCATTAGATTTAATCTAAATCTTTTATTTTCTATTTTATCTTTTGTTTTAGTTTCAAAAGTTATAATTAGTTCATTTAAATTATCATCGTCTATTTCCCAAGTCATTGTATCAAAACTATTCATACATTTTAAAGCCTTGACTAAATATGACAAACTAATTCCTATTTGTAATTCTTTTTTATTATAGTTATACTCATATGTTTCAAATTTATCAGCATCTAATTTACAATGAACTATGATAGTACTTTGTTTATTAATTTCTTTAATTATAACCCCACCTACTTTTTGATTTGATTCATCCGAGTCGGAAGAATCATCTGTAATATATTTAGGGCTAAAAGTAAAATTTACATCTGTTAACAACGGTGCTAAACATTCAATTAATTGTTTTATAGATGATGCTTGCGTAGTCTGTAATTTAAATATATTTACCATTACTTTAATAAAATAAATGTCTTTAAATAATAATAATCAATTTTTTTATAAATATTTAAAAAAAATATTTATCTATTTTAGTATATATATGCCAAATACTTATAAACTAATTAATCCTCATATTGAAGGAGATTTGATAACAAAAGTAAAAGCAAAAAACTCAGTTGAAGCTGGAAAAATATTATATACTAATTTATCTGAACACTTTAATAATAGTTTACCAAAATTTAATTTTACAATTCAAAAAGGATCTTCTGGTGAAGGTAAATTTTATAGTTTTGAAACTAAAGAGTTTAGAGATGGAGAAGATGTAAAATTTAGTATAAAACCAATTACAATTTCTAATCAAAAGAAAACATATAAAAATATGATGAGAGGAATAAATGATTTTAAAAATAATTTAAATAAAAAAGGTGGCGAAATAACGAAAAAAGAGTTAGACTCTGTATTAGATGATGTATTAGATGATTCGAGTGATTATTATAAAAGAGCATCTACATATGTTCCTATTATAAATCATCCAATTAATTATTTTTTCTATGATCCTGAAATTTATAAATTAGATTCTCTTTTTATCCCCACATTTTATAGTTATATAACTCCGTTTATTTCAATTAAAATGAATACATTAAAATAAATACATTAAAATAAATACATTAAAATAAATATATATAATTAATTATATTTATTTTATCAATTATATATATAATGTCTGATAAATATTTTTTAAAATATTTAAAATATAAAAAAAAATATTTAGAATTATTAAAAAATAATAAACAAATGTTGACTCAATCTGGAGGTGTTCAACAACCTAATGTTCAACAACCTAATGTTCCTCAAACTAATGTTCCTCAAACTAATGTTCAACAACCTAATGTTCCTCAAACTAATGTTCAACAACCTAATGTTCCTCAAACGAATGTTCCTCAAACTAATGTTCAACAACCTAATGTTGTATTAAATACTCCTGAAATATCACCAGAACAAACAGAAGTAACAGTTGATGAAATTGAAATAAAAAATACATACAAGGGTAATCTAACTTTAAAAGAGGCGAACAATATTGAAAGAGTAATGGATGGTTTAATTTGTAATTATGGTAATCAAGTCAACAATAATGAAGGTAAAAATTATTGTGGTACAGAAAAAGATGGTAAATCAACACCTGAAAATATCATTAAATGGTATGTACATATAATTAACAATGATCCTGATAGAAAAATAAACTTTGAAACTGTAAATAAAAAAATAAATAATCAACAAATGAGTGATGTAGATAAAAATATATATGAAAAAATTAAATCCAAAGTTATTAACAAATTTAATTTAACTAAAGATATTATACCTAATCGTGTTTTAGATCTACTTAAAAAAGATCTTGAATCATTTCACAAAAATGTGCTTGAATATTCCAAATTTCATAATCTTAAACTAACTGATAATGAAATAAAGTTAAAGCTATTCACAAAGTGAATATTTAAATAGATAAAAATTGAATAGTTAATAGTATTTTAAAATAATGATAAAATTTCAAGAGATAGATATAGTTTATTACCATGGAAATTGTAATGATGGGTTAGCATCAGTTACAATTTTTAATCATTATTATCCAAACAAAAAATTAATTCCACTATATCATTCAAAATTAAATGATTTAACTGATAAAGATAAAAACATTTTATTCTTAGATTTCTCACTTCCTGAAAATAAGATGACTAATTTAATAAAAAATAATAAAGTTTATATTGTTGATCATCATAAAACAGCAATGTATTTAAAAAATATACTACCAAAAACACAGTATTTATTAGATGAAAGTGCATGTGGAGCTATGCTATTATGGAAAATTATAAATAATAATATAGAACCACCTATTATTCTAAAATATATTAATGATAGAGATTTGTGGTTAAATCAGTTACCCAATTATGAATATGTGTTTGATGGTTTAATATTTTTAAAACCAGATATTAAAATGATGGAAGATCTTATTTTTGATAGGAAAAATATTAAAGATATTATTAAATTAGGAAAAATTTTAAATAAAAGTAAAATGACAAGTATAAAATTTTTAAAAAATAAAATGTTTACTAAAGAATTTATTTTTAAAGGAAAAAAATATCAAGTAGGATATATCAACTGTCCTCTTTATTCTAGTGATATTGGTCATTTTTTAGTTAAAAAATTTGATATTGATTTTGCAGCAATATTTCATTTTAATGGTCATAAAACTATTTTTTCATTAAGAGGAAAAGGATTAGTAGATCTTTCTGAAATTGCAAAAAGCTATGGAGGTGGAGGGCATTTTGATGCGGCAGGATTAGCTTTAGAAAACAGCGTTACTCATTTAATTTAATTATAATATTTTGTTTTAACAGGTCCCATCATTCCATTACCTATATTTAAGACACGATAATGAACATGTGGTTGAATATATCTTCCAGAAGGAACATGATAACCACTTCCTTTTACAACTTTTAATTCAACGATACCATTATCATTTGCCATAACGATACCACTGTTATTATATTTACCATATGCAGTAGTAACAAACGGTGTGTCGTCAGAAGGATTAGCAGCCCAATATGCTACTTTAGAATTATTAGGTACTTTAACTTTTAATATTGTATCAAATTTACTATTTTTTTTTAATTTAATTAATTGATGAGGTAATATACTATTACCTAAAAATGGTAACCAAAAGTTAGGTAAAGTTGCTAAATAAACAGCAGCAAGAGCGCATAAAAGATATAATGTATTTTCTAAATCTACATTTAAAATATTTTTTATACAGTTTGCTAATTTTTTTATCATATTAAATCCATTAACTTGTAAACCGGAATTAATACTGTTAACAATAACTAAAATTACACAAATATAATATAATTTTATTTCATAATATTTTCTATTAAATGATTTCATATATATATATTATTAGAAAATATTTTAAATTAAAGATTTTAATTCTTGTTGATTAATTATTCGATATTTATCTATATACTCTTTTGATTCTAATTGATCAATACGATATTTAATATCATTATAAATACTATTGTTATAATCAGGATGTTCATTTAAGTTTTGACCCACTTTTAAATTTAAACCATAAATTTTTTCAATTAATGAATTAACTTGAATTTTACTATTTTCATCTTTAACTAAAATTGGTATAGTTGGATGAATATCAATAGTTGTTTCTTTCAATTTAATTTTATCTTCTAAATGTTTTAACATAGACACTTTGAGAATTTTATGAACTGTATTAAATTCTCGTAGATCTTGGTTAGATTTCTTCCAATATTTTTTTTCAATATTAAAGTTTGATAAAAAATTTCTAATAAATTTAAAATATTCTTCGGTAAAAATAGCAAAATATTTTTTTACTTGGCTTGCAAATTTCCAATCACTATTCCTTGGATAATTCATAATACTATGAAAACCATTAAAATTAATATAAATTTTAGGCAATTTTTTTGATTTTCTATTAATTGCGTGAACTACTGCAGTCCACTCGTGATTAAAATCTTCTTTACTTAATTCACCATTATTTACAGCTTCTTTATAACATTGTAATGCATTTTTAAAATTATTCATCTTTAAAAAATCAATTATATCACGAAAAAGGATACCTTTTTTATTTTTATTTTCAAAAATTTTTGTAAAGAATAAACAATAACCAGGGTCTATTCCTTTTAATGATAAGTAAAAACTAATTGCACCTATATTATTGTAATGATATGATTTTCTCGCAACACGTTCATTTAATATATCTATAAATTCTTGTGTTGGAGAATTAACATTATAATGAATAATTAAACTATCATAATGAGATAATACAGAAGCATCTTTTTCAAACATATCTGTTTCAGATAAAAAGGTTTGATCCAAACTAATTATAATAGTATTATTTGGTGCAATTTTACAAATTATATCACAAATAATATAAGGAAGGTTTAATAATGATTTTCCAACTGTAAAATTTTTAAAAATAGTTTCTCTTACATTTGGCAATAACTCTAATAAATTTTTATTATTAATTAAATTTATAAATATTTTAAAAGCTTCTCTTGTTTTTATAGATACATTTGTTTCTTTACTGTAATGTCGTAATTCAATAAAATTATTAATAGTTTCAATAAATTCAAATCCATCATTTTCTAACCTTTCATAAAACATAAGAATTAGAACAGGATTTACCAACTCATATTTATCATTATTTTTATTCTTTGTTTTACCTAATAAAATAGATCTTAATACATTATAAAGACCACTAGGCGTAACTGATTCTTGAATAGCTATTCTAGAAAGAGTATCTTTTTTGTAAAATTTTTTTTCTTGTTTTATTATATAATTATCTTCATTATTTATAACATAGTTTCTCAAATTATTAACAGGTATAGGTTTATTACAATTAAAGTGATTAATTAATTTATCTTCTTGAAGAACTATTTTTATACAATCTTCGCTCAGATTCTTTAACTTAATTGTCATTAATATAAAATTATATTAATTATTCAATATTTTTAATTAATATTACTAACGATATTATTAATCATATTTGTGTAACTCTCAATATTTTCATCTAAATCATAATTACCATCAAATGTTAATACGTTTGTAAAATTATTTAACCAATTTTCATGATATTTATGACATAACTGTAAATAACTCAAGTCAATTGTTTCTCCTTTTCTATTCCTTTTAATGATTCTTTCAGCACACTTTTCTGGATTAGTTTGTATATATATAATACCAGTAATATCAATTTCTTCTAAAAAATGATTAAACCACTTGTTATAAATTATAAAATCAATTTCATTAATTTTACCTTCATCGTGTAACATTTGTGCAAAAACATTTTTATCTGTATAAACAGATCTTTCTGTAAAAATAATACTATCCGGATTATCTTTAACTAATTTTCTTAAGACAGAAATTCTAGATATGTAAGCCATCATTTGAAATGAAAAACCATATTTATGTTGATCTCTATAAAATTTTGATAGTATATCGTCACCACTTGAATCAACTACAGACATCCATTCTTTTACTGGTTCATCTGCAAAAATTATGTTTGAAGACGTGTCTTTTTTAAAATATTGTTTTAGGATTTTTACTAAAGTAGATTTACCAGAACCAATATTACCTTCTATACTATAAATGCGAGTCATTAATATAATTATAGATCTATTCACTTTATGAATTTATTAATCAACTTTTCTAATTTGTTAAGTTAAATATTGTATTTTATTAATAGACATAATTTTAAGTTTTTTATTTTTATTAATATTTTTTAATAATTTTAAAAGTAATCCTAAAACCTCTTTTTTATTTTTAAATTTATTTTTGATTAAATATTTTTTATCAATCCAAATACTTCCGGTATCACCATCACTACAAACTAAATATATTTTACCATTTTTTACTTGATACTGTTTTACTTGTATTTGAACAAGTCCTCCTTGATAAAATTTTCCTCCTCTATGAAACGATATTTCAATACGAGTTAATTTAACAATTTTCTTTCTTTTTAAATACTTCTTTTTAATTTTAGTTCGAGCGTTTGTTTTTGAATTATCATAATGAATTAATTTATTATTTTCATAATATAAGATTCTATAATTTGATAAAATATTTTTTAATTTTTTTAAATTTTCCATATAATTATAAATATATAGATATAATTAATCATAAAATTTTGGAGGAGAATATATATGAAAAGAATACGATATTTTTTTTGCAGTAATCTTATGTTTACCTTGATTATCATCAATATAACTAGTATTTCCAGATTTAACACGAATATAAAGTTCCATAATATCAGTTACTCTTTTTTCTACTAAATCTCCTTCAATTAAATACATTATACATCCATTTTTAGGATGATTATGTAAACCTGTTTCTGAATCTTTATCCCAAACAATATAAGTTATTTCAAAATTATCTTCCAAATGAACACGTTTCTTAGAATATTTTCCCGAGATTATAGGTAAATTTTTATAATTAAAATTTTTAATTTTAATTATATCATCTGCTGACAACTTGTAATCTTCTAAATTATCATATCTATTTAAATGTTCTCTAATATTAAATATTAAACTTGATAATATATTCATATATATTTATAGACATAATATATTTAAAAATATCTATAATTAAAGAAATATTTATATAAGCACATAATGGAAAGTAATAATCAATCAATAGATATAAATAAAATGGACGAAAAACAATCTCTTTATATAGTATGGCAGATGCTAAATAAAGCACAAGCAAAAGGAGTGTATACTATAGACGAAGCGTGTGCTATTAAAGCTGCTATCCAAAAAATTACGAACATTTTAGAAAAAGATTTACAAAATGAATAGATTCAAATGATATTTAAATTAATTATAACTAATAGATAGATCTTTAACAACCTGAAAATTATCATTGTTTTCTATATCTTTAAAAACAAAGTTAATTCCATTAAATTTATGAAATGATAAAGAGATTCTTGTTTTATTAATCTTTATAAATCCAATTTCTTCTTTATTTTTAATTAATTTAATAATATCAGATTTACCTAATTTATAAATTAGATTTTTTACTTGAATATTATTAATTATTTTTTGAATTATATTAAATAATTTATGATCTTTATATTTAGAAAAAATATTAGGAATATTATTTTCAATTTCTACAGGTATATTATTATTCAATGTGGTGATAATTTTATCAATAATTTTATTAGAGTTAATTGTATAGTTAATAATTTCTTTTTCTAAATTAGAAATTATTTTATTAACTTCTAATCTAGCATTAATTGTTTGTTGCAAATAGGTATCATTAAGTAAGATCATATCATTTAATAAATCAATATCATTTTTAATAGTATTGAAAGATTCGTTTTTTTGAAAGTTAACTAAAGTTTTTTGATTTAAATTATTAATAAATTTAATAGCAACATCTAAAATATTAATATTTTTAATTAATCTACCAATGATAAAAATAAAATATTCATTGCCATTTTTATCTTTAAACGTATGAAAATCTAAACTTTTAAATCCAATTAAATCACTTTGTAGTGAAACAAAAATACCATGATTAATTTTATTTTCTAACATATCTCGTTTCATTTTATTTAATTCATCAATTGAAATATTAGTTTGATAATTCTTGCTTTCAATCATAATTGTATTATTATCTGTTACTAACCATCCATCTCCACTATGAGGTTGATGTGATTGATCAATATACTCACAATCTAAATAATGCTCTCTAATATAGCCAGCTATAGCATTTTCAGCAAATGCTCCTTTTTTTGAGGAATTATTACAAATACCAGTTAATTTATTTAACATATCCATCATATCTTTATTTTGTGCAATATTATACATGTTGTCAGGTATATTATCCCCAAATTCACTCGGATCTCTAAAGTAACAACTATAACCTAATTCTAACATATTCAAAATTTTTTTTTCTCTATCTCTTTTTTTCATAGAAAATAAAATAGGAAATTTTTTTTTTGTAATTGTACATGAAAAGGTAAAACTATTGTTCATTAATATCATATATATTTTACCAATCAATTTTTTTAATATAATTATAAAATATCATTATAATTATATGAGTATTTTTGAAAACATTGTTAATAATAGTAAAATTAATTTTTACTTTATATTAACCATCTTTTTTATAATTTTATTTTACCCATCGACAAAAAAAAATTATAATAAGTCTACTTACAATCAAGTAAATATATCTAATAATTTAAAACAATTAACAAAATATGCAATTTTAAATTAAGGTTGCACTTAACATCAAAGGTCCCATTAAAGTTCTATCAATTGCTTTCACAAAGTATTCTGCTGCATCTTTATCATAAAAATCAATAATAGAGTATTTACAATTTTCTCTTTCAATCCGACAATTTTTAATTTTTACATTTCCTATTTTACCCCATCCAATTAAAATTTTATTTAAATTTTGTAAAGTTAAATCTTGTGGAAGATTAAATAATTTAATTTTAACTGTTTTTTCTCTAGGATCCCTTCTATTAAAAAATGAATTATTATCTCTTTTATTAAATGGTTTATGTTGCTTTTTTTTCTCAAATGGTTTATGTTGCTTTTTTTTCTCAAAACTTTTAATAGGTTTTACATTATCTTTAATTTCTATACACATTTTTTTCTCTTTACCACATTTACTTGTAAAGTGATCTCCTCCGCATTTTCGACATTTTATTGGCATTTAATTAATTTAATATCTTTAACTTAAATATATTCATTTATATATTCATAAAGTGAATAATTTTAATCAAGTACCAGTTTTTTATTATTTAATTTTCCTAATCTATTTAAAAATTCAATGTGTTGATTATTAATTTTTTTTTTAAATTCAATAGTATAATTGTCTATATTATTTTTAGTTGATTTTTTTACTAAATAATCTTTATCTTTTAGTTCTAATTCGTTAACTATATATTTAACTCGATCTTCTAAATTATATGGAAAAGGGTATATTGGATGTTTATTTGGAACCATAATGTATGTAATTTTATTTTTATCCTTTGTTTTAGAATATTTTTCTAAAATTAACAAATTATTTCTTATTATATTACAAATATTGGTTCTCACTTCTCCTTTTGCTTTTTTTAATTTTGATGGAAAGTTATATTTAGAAGATAACTTTTCTAATTTTTCTAAAATTTTTAGTAGATAACCTTTACTTTTACTTGTACTACAAACAGCTCCCTTAAATGTAGGTATACCTGTACCTCGCTTTTTATCTAAATTTTTTTCCCTAGGTTCTCTAATTTTAAAAAGGTCATCCTCTGAATAAGCTAATTTATTAGTATTCATATCAATAATTCCTACAATAAAATTTTCTTCTCGTTTTGAATAATATTCTAGAACACTATCAAAATCATATCTTTTAAACTTTCTTTTCTTTTCTTTTTTTGACTCATCTTTACCATAGTTTTTATTAAGATAATTATTAACAGTAATTAAATTATTCATTTCTATATCAATGTTATTACGATAATACATTGGAACATTTTCATTTTCATTAAATGGTTGGAAAACATAATATTCATTAAATTGTCGTAAATATCCTGGTCTATTATATTTATCACGAATTATATCAATAAAATTATTAAATTCGTTTTCACTAACTGGCATCATTTCTTCTAAAGCTTTATCTAAAAAGAAATTCTCAAATAAATTTGCTTGTTTTTTTTTAAGAGAATTTTTTATTTTTCTAATTATTTCATCATAAATATATACTGATTTAAATTTATAAAGATCTTTAATCATTTCTTTAACAGTTGATATTTCATATTTAGCTAAACTCTCATTAAAAGTACTATAATCTAGTTTTTCTGGTAATATATCAATGTAAGTTTTTTTTTTTTCATCATAATATTTTTTATTTAATTTATTACCATGACATTTAAGATTACATTCTTCAAAATCACATAAAGCTGGGCATATTTTTTTCCCTTTTTTTTTATTTTCCATAGTAGGTGCAACACACCCTTTGTGCTTTTCGAATTCTTCTGGAAACATATTACCATGTAATAATAAAGGACAATCAACAGCTGTTTCTTTTAAAATTCTTTCTATTTTTTTTACTAAAATATATTTCTTTTCTGCTTTTTGATATAAAACTTCATCTGAAGATAATCCTTTTTTTAACGTAACAACATAACGATATACATTTACAGTAGGGAAAGGATTCTCTTTATTAGTTACTGCCATATGTTTACAGAAACGGATAGCTCTACCGATTACTTGCTCAACTTTAGCAAGATTATAATGAACATCTAAAATATGGACATCTTTTGCATTTTCTAATGTAACACCCTCATTCATAACTTTACTACCTAAAACTAATTTTAAAATTTTACCATGTCTATTTTCAACACTATTAAAAACATTTCTGATAATTCTTTGTTTTACTTCTGGTATATCGTCACCTTCTTCTAATCCACCTGTGACTAAAATATATGTACTTGGATTAAATTCAGACAATGGTTTATTCTTCTTCTTAAATTCTGCTAATGTTATTCCTGTTTTTGAATCTCTCGAATTATCTTTTAAATCATAGTCCATATCTTCATTATACTCGAAATAACCATTACTATTTAATGCTTCTGCAAATAATTCAATTCCACCTGCTTTAACAAGATTTGAGTAAACAAAACATGTACCTGCACCTCTTTTACTTTCAATTAGTTCATTAATATTTACAATTGCCTGATGAAATTTAGATGAAAATGTTTTTAAATATTCTAGTTTTAAAATATTGCCTCCAAATGTTTTTCTAGGTGTTTCAATAATAAATTCATTTAGTTCATTTTTTGGAATTTTATTTTTAAAAAGATCTTTATTGATTAGATTTAATAAAACATTTCTATCTGCATTAACTTGTGAAAGTAATTTACTAATACCATCACTACTATAAGTTCCTATAATTTTAGTTTTATCTTTATTAAGAACTGGAACTACAAAATTAGCAGCACTACTAGCTGCCCTATCAAGAGCATCATCAAAATCTTTGGCAGCTTTACTATATGTTTCAAGTTGGAAATCATGCATCTTACATCTTATAACTGGTGTAAAAAGTAATTCGTCAGGAACCTTTCCCATATCAACTCTGTCAGCAAAAGTATATGGTATACTACCTCTAAAATATGAAACATATCCATTAACTTTCTCTCTTAAATATTCTTCACCGCCTGGTTTTAGGGCCATTAAAAAATTTTTATCATTAGTAAAAATCTTATCCCTCAATATAGGATCACCAGGTGGTCTTAAAAAATTAATTAAACTTATAATATCATCTGCTAAATTTTTCATAGGAGTTGCAGTTAATAAAATAATTTTTAAATTTTCAGAATTAGCTGCAATTTTTTTTAAAGACAATCCCCATTCATTTCCAGTTAAATTATGTGCTTCATCAACAATTATAATACTATTATTTAAGCTAGTTATTCTATCAATAACTACTTCGCGTTCAATTTCACCATCTAAATTTTTTTTATATGTTGATTTAATTTTATTATCAGCTGTTAATTTTTTTTCAACAATTTTTTCACCTAATACTTTACGATGAAATGTTTTATAGGACATTATTTTATAATATTGAAGTGAACTATAAATAGCAATTTTTCTTTCTCTTTCGACTTCATTAGAGGACATCTGTTCTAAAATATCTTTATTTTTTAAATAAGTTTCACCTGTAGCAAATAATAACTCATTTTTAAAGTTTTCTCTAATATTAGGTCCACTAGTTAGAACATAAATTTTAGTATTATATTTTTTAACTTGATCTTTGAATTGTTCGGCAATTAAAATACTAGTTGCGGTTTTACCAACACCTGTTCCATGCATTACTAAAATTCCATTATAAGGAGAAAATGGTGATAAAAAATTACTCATAATAGCTTGTTGTTCTTTAGGTTTAAATTCTTTACTACACGCATCATTTCTATATTTTTCAATATCTTTATAATTTTCTAATTTTTCTCTTTGTGGTATTTTATGAAAATAAAATTCACGCTTTTTATATATTTTTGATGAAAAATCTTGATTTGTTACTTCAGGATATAAATCATCTTCTTTTAATATATTCTTAATTTTTCCTTTTTTTAACATAATTACTTAATTTTAGAAAAATTATATTTGAATATTTAAATACTTTAATATCATATAATGTGTGTTTAATAAAAAATAAAATACTATATTTATTAATGAGTAAAAAATATTCAATTTATGATAAAAAGAAAATAATGTATAATATAAAAAAAATAGATGAAAAAGAACTATATGATGATATATATAGCGTAATTAATGGTCACGTTGAATTTACAAAAAATAGTAACGGAGTATTCTTTGATTTTAATAAATTATCTAATGAAGTATTAGAAATCATAGAAGAATTAGTTTTCCAATATAAAATATCTGAAACAGAAGAACAACCTATCGAATTTATTAAATATTCAACAGAAGAATTTGATAAACTAGATATTAAAGGTAGTAGGCTTAATAATATTGAAAAACAATTTCTTAAATTTAATAAAAAAAATAAAACTAAGTGATAATTTCTAAATAGTTATTAAAAATTTTTTCATTTCCATCTTGACTTGAAAATCCATCATGTTTTCCTTTTTTAAAGATAAACTCATTATAATTATTAATTTTATAATAATTAAGCTGAACTTTTCTTTTTGATCCCTTATATTTAACAGTTTCACTATTATCTATTTGACCCTCAATCATAAGATTAATATCTATTGGTATATGTAACTTGTAGTTGGAATTAAACATATTATTTTTAGTAATATTATTTTTACCAATCTTTGATATATTTTTTTCTTTTTCAAATGGTAATGATATTACATCACTATTTCTACCCTTAATAATATTTACTAACATTGTTACAGGTAAATAATGGAATCTGTAAAAATCCTTAAATTCCTCATGATAATAATAAACTCCATAAAGTTTGTTATTACTATCTTTTAACATAGATTTTTCAAAACTATTATCTATCTTATCTTTTTTAACATCAAAACTAAAAAGCAAAAATCGTGGCGAATTTCTACATTTAGGTATAATTTTATGATAAGTGTACATTTCATTACTTACTTTTTGTGTATACTTACCAATAATTATACTCGTATTTATAGTTATAATTTTAAGAAATTTATCATAAACAGGATATTCGTTATCTTTTATTTTACAAATTGTAAAAGGCAACCATTCAGGGATAATTGATGGTAGATATTCTTTATCATCAATTATTAAACAAGAAATTTCCCTAAAAAAATCAGGTACTATTAAATATTTTTCTTTTTGTATAGAAATAACAGTTGGTTCATATGAATAACTAATCATACTAGCATCTTTAAATTTTATGAACATTATTTGAGATAGATAGTTATGTTTTCAATTTTTATAATAGAGAATGATATAACTCTATCAATTTTTATATTTTATATTTTTAATAATCTTATAAACATCTAATTCATCACTTTTATTGTTAATTTTTGGATTATATAACAAATGTTTAAATCTGTCTAAATTATTAAATAGTTCATAATAAAAATTATTTAAACTGGAATCATCTATTGTTCTTATTTGGTAAGTTGAAAAATTTGTTTTTTTATCAGTTAATTTTATCTTAATTTTATTACTAAAACTTTTATCCATAAATATTGTTGCCAAGTATTTACCTAATACTTTTGGATTTATATTTATAACTAAATTTAACTGAGGTATTAAATCATCCCCTTTGTCTATTTTATTAATACAACTAATAAACTCTCCTAATATAGTATTAAATGTTAATTTATTACCATATGAATTCACTATTTGATTTATAGCTTGATGTGAGTAAAATGATCTATAAGCTCCATCTTTATCTCTAAAAAATAAATTTTCATGATATCCGTATATAAATGCTAATTCTAACTTTTCTTTAAGATTTAATTCAGTTACTTTTAATTTACTTTTTTTTATAACTTCCTTAGTAGCAAATTCTTTTAAATAATTTATTTCATTTTGCTTTTTATCTAATTGAGAATCAAGACTATATATTTTAATCATCAAATCAACTAAATTTTTATAATAATTTGTAAATGCATCGTAACTAATATAATTTTCTTGACACCATTTAATAATATTTTTATTACTTTTAAATTCATTAATAAATATAGAAGATATTGAATTGCTTTTAATCCATTCTTCTCTTAATTCATCGCTTTTATAAATTTTTTTCCTAATTAATTGATTAATTGATATATAAGTTTCTACATCAATTAAATTATTTATTTTAAATTCATTTAAATTTGTATTCTTATAATTTTGATAATTTTTTAGTGATTTATTAAATAATTGATTTAATTTATTAAAATAACCTTTATTACCTTCATCTAATATCTTAAATATTCCTAAATCCGAAAAGTTATTTTTAAATGATTCTACTATTTTATAAATACTATAAATATCAGAATAATAATGACCAAATCTATTAATTAATTTTTTATAATTACTAATACGTCTTTCTCCAATATAAGAAACACTTGCAAATCCTTTTAAACCATTATTAAGAAGCCTAATCAAAGGTAATATTAATGTAACTTCATTTGAGATTTCCATCATTGAACTAATTAAAATAACTATACTCTCATTTTTTTCAAAAAGTAGTTGCCCCATTGTAGTTTTTACTGCTCTAAAAAATGTGGTAGGTTCAATTTCTAAATTTTTATAATTATTAGTATCAATTGTTAATATATATTTTGATATTGTTTTATTTTCAATTCCAATCATTAAATTTTTAGCTAAATTATTAAAAAATGGATTATACATATCTATATTTATTTTGTTAGTTTTAATACCATCAAATTCTATGATTTCATTATACATATTTCTAACCAATTTATTTTCAAATGGATTTACAATATAGTATTGGCCATATATATCCATCATTTTACTATCTAATTCCCTTTTTATATTATCAATATCTTCTTCATGTTTATCAAGATATTTTTTAAACGTTTCTTTATTAGTTATTATATTCATTAAAATATCGCTAAAATCTTCTTGGGTAATTTTAAATTTAGGCAAAATTTTTTCTCTAGTTCCTTGTGGATATAAATAAAATACATCTCCTGGTTCTTTTCTTCCTACTCTACCTTTTCTTTGTAATCTAGATGCTTCTGATATTTTCTCAATTGCAAATATTTTTGTTTTTTTTTTAAAATCATATTTTCTTACTTTTTGATAACCGTTGTCAACTACAAATTTTAATCCTGGAATAGTAATGGATGCCTCAGCAACATTTGTTGCTACTATAACTGCCCTTTTATAAATATTATTAGAAACTGTTTTATCTTGGATAAATCTATCACCCCATTCAATATGGACATTTTCTCTTTTATTTTTTAATGAAGGTAACTTTTCTGTAATATTTTTTATAATATCCTTATATATAGGATTCATTGCTGAAAAATATGGTAGTGTAATTACATTAGATGATAAAGTCTTATTTAATTCTTCAACTATTTTTAAAATATCTGCCTGTCCTGTACTAAATACTAATATTTGACCAGAAGAATAGTTTTTTAAAATATATTTTACCTGATTTATCGTTCTTTGATGTATATTAATAATATCTTCATCTTTTGAAAAATGTTCAGTTATTTTATATTTTGTTGTTTTTCCAGGTGGTGATATATGAATTCTTGGATCTGTAAATATTCCTTTTATATTATAATATCTGTAATATTTTTTATAATAAGCTCTATAAACAGGCTCATCATCATCCATTGTTGCTGAAACAATTGCTATTTTTATATTTTCATTATAATTAGATGTTAATCTTAATTCTGATAAAATTAGGTCCATATTAGTATTGTGTTCATGTGCTTCATCAATTAAAACTGCATTATATAATGCAGAATCTTTTATTATCTCAAAATCATTCTTTCTTTTATTATAATATCTTTCAGATAAAGATAAATTTTCATTCAAAGTCATTAAAATAGTACCATCTGTTACATAAATTATACTAGGATGACAACAATTTTCTTTAATGTGTTTATTTTTTGAATGTTTAAATTGTAAATAATAATTATTTGTTTTTATTTTTTGATTACCAACCTCATAATTTATATCTAAACCTACTTCTTGAGAAACCCAATCAGGGTTAGATTCAGTTGGATCAAATCTTGGCTGTGTACAAATTACTCGAGGGTTTACTATAAAATCAAGGGCTTTAAAACAATATGCATATATTTTAGGCATTTGGGTTGATTTACCTTGTCCTGTAGCACCTGTTATATAATTAATATTTTGATTTACAAATCTACTCATAAAATTTATTTGAAACAACCAATTTAAGGAATAAGCATTATAAAAATTAAATTTTGGTTTTTTTTTATATGTAGTTAATAATTTTATATAGGTAGTTGGTTTACCTTGATTATAAACATCATCTAAATCTTTATATTTACTATTAGTGAAAAAATAATAACCATCTTGTCCATTTTTATCTACAATAATCTCTTTCAATTCATCTGTCATCAACTTGTGATTTTCAATTTCATCATTTGTTTGATTTTTTTTATTAACTGATGTTGACATACCAAATTTAGAAATTAATCCATTAAAAATTAATGTTTCCCAAACAATTTTATGAATATTATTTTTCAGTGATTTTTTAATTTCATCAAATCTATTATTGATACTATTATTATTACTATTATTCATTTGTAATCTTAAATTTCTACTTATAAAGTTTCTTGTATTAATATTATTTAAAAATAATTTATCATAAAACATTTCATCAATTAATGAAATATCCTCATCTACAATTAGATTAATATACTTCTTTGTATATTTAGTCTTATCTTTAAAATTTTGGAAAGTAATAAATTTACCATAGTTATAAATATTTTTTATTGTTACTTTGTCAAATAAATAGTAAATATTATTATTTATATATCCACTTTGTGAATCTTTTTCAATAAATAATTTGCTTCCATAATAATTATATTTTAAAATATCTAAACAATCTTTTAAATAATCCCATAAAAGCTTTCTATTAATTTTAGAAAATGCTTCATATAAATTTGTATAAGATGTTAAATTTTCAGAAAAATTAATATCTTCTATTTCATCATGCTCTATTTCAATACGATATTTTTCTAATTCTTTTGGAAAATTAAAATCGGAATTATTTGATACTAAAAATCTTAATAAGGATGCTAAAACCTCATATTGTAAATTTTTTGATATATTATTAATATTTAAACCATTGTTTTGACTTAATTTTTTAAGAAGTTCATCAAAATCATTATTAAAATTAGATTTATTTTTAAAGTTCATATCATAATAATTAGGTGATCTAATAACCCCTTTTAAATTTAACATCATATTAAGAATTTGAATAAAATAAAAACCATTATTTTCAGATGCGAGTATATCTCTGCAATAAAAAGTCCACTTAATTTTTTTTATTGATTCATAACAAAAATTTGAAACTGCATAATAATAATTGTAAATTGAAATATCTATTTTTTCATTGTAATCTTTAAAAACAGCTTGTTTAAAATATTCACTTTGACATAATATATCATTTGTATCAACCTTTTTATTTTTTAACAAGTCAACTTTTTCTACTGTATTTTTATAAATAGGTTCCTCTTGAAAATTTTCTATTAAGATTGGTCTAATATTTAACCAATTAACTATAAATTTTCCATTACAAATTTTAATAGTTTGAATAATTGTTTCAAATCGATTTAATAATAGATTTTCTTTTTCTAATTGATCTAATAATTTTTCATTAAATTCTTCTTCATATTCTTTACTTAATTCTTTACTAAAATTTATTATAAAATTACTATTATACAAATCTTTTTTAATGATATCACTTCTTGGAATATATCTTTTATTTTTTGATATAGTTTTAGTATCATTGTTAAATAATATATTATTTAGATCTCTTAAATCTTTTAAAATTTTCCCATTATCTTTACTATTATCTAAAAAAGGTAATAACATTAAAATTGTTGATTTAATATCGTTGTTTTCATTCATAGTCCACTGAGTGTAAGATATTATCTCATTTTTTTTATTTTTAATTTCATTTAATCCAAATTTTATAGAAATAAAATCTATTAATCTATTAGTAAATTTTACCAACAAATTTACATCTGAACTAATTAAATTAGGAAATAAATCTTTGATTGATTTAATTATATTTAATTTAATTTTATTATTTATATAGTAATATTCTCCACTATTTATTTTTTTTAAAATATTATTTTTATCCATATTAGTAAAAAATAGATAAAATAATTAATTAAAGTAACAGTAGTTAAACGAGACAACCACTAAATCTATTCATTTTGTGAAGCAATTAGAATTAAATCTATTTATAATCCCAGTTAATAGGACTGAATATCCAACTATTACCATCAAATATTTTAGATAATCCTCCGATTGGGTAATTTGTATCTATTGTATATTCTTTTTCACTGCTATCAGAACTATGTTTATGTGATAATTCGCTTATAATATTACATGGAAGCTGATGAGTTACAATCAATATATGCATATCTTCGATGGTATGATAGGTTCTAATTAAATTAGATATAAAATTTTTTACTCGTCTTTTAACATCATCTATTTTTTCAGGATAATTAAAATTTTCTGGTTCAAATTCACTATGATAATTTTTATTATAATTAAAATCTTTTGCAATATATTCTGGTAGTCTTACACAATATGATCTCTTTGGAATAATTTCATCATGTTGAAATTCAGATAAACTATATTCTAAATTAATAGGTATGTTGTTTGTTTCTGAATATGGGTAAACTGTTTGCAATGTTCTTATAAATGGAGAACTATAAATAGCTCCTATCTTTTTTTCTTTAAGTAGACTTATCAATGATATCGCATTTTCTAGACCTTTTTTTGTTAAAGGAGAAAAAAATGAACAATCCATTGTTCTATCTTCATGTCTTAAAATATAAATTTTCATACTTATGATAATTTATATTTTATTTTTAAATATATTCACTACGTGAGTCTGTTATTGTTGAGCACATTCTCCTGCACCATTCGTCTGTTGATGATGGTGTGATCTACTCTGTTCTTGGACATATTCTTCTACTTTAAAACTGTTTCCTGTTAATTTTTTGATTTCATGATTTAATAAACTGGCTATCTTAATTTTAGTTTTATCTGAAAGGTTATTTATCTTGACTGGTCTTACACTAAATTTAATTATTAAATTTCCTGATTTACCTGAACGATCTTTCATTCCTAATCCTTTAATCATTTTAACATCTCCATCACCTATACTTAAACCGTCGCTAAATTTAATTTTTTTATTTTTACCATCTAAAAATTTAATATATTTTTCAAATCCAACTATTGATTCAGCAAGAGTTATTTCCATTTCTAAAACTAAATGATTATCTTTTCGTTTAAATAGCATATGTTGTTTTTCTTCAATATGAAGAATTAAATTACTTTTTGAGTTTTTACCAATGTTACCTTTTCCTTCAACTTGCATTTGAATTCCTCCAGAAAGACCTTGTTGTAAAGGTATCTGCATATGTTCTGTTTTAACTATATAAGATTTTCCACTACATTTATTACATTTTTTATTATTGGGACAACTTTTTCCAGTTCCATTACATTTATTACATGGTTGAACAGCCTGTTGAATCATTGGACCCATTCTTATTATTTTTATAGTTTTTCCTTTACCATCACATACTTGACATTTATGTTGTTTTTTATCTTCACTTCCGGTTCCAGCACATTCTTTACAAAATACTTTTTTTTGGTATTTAACATCAATTTTAGTTCCATTATATAAATCTTCTAATGAAACATAAAGTTTTTGATGAATGTCTTTATCTATTTCATTTTCTTGTCTTCTAGAATTACCTCCAAAATTAAATCCTCTCATGTCTCCACCAAAGAAATTTTTAAAGATATCATTTGGATTAACTCCTCCCATACCACCATTTCCGCCACCTTGATTTAAAATATCAATTCCTACTTGATGATACATATTTTTTTTATCTGCATCCTGTAAAATGTTATAAGCCTCTGCAATTTCTTGAAATTTAGTAGTTGCTTCCTTGCTTTTGTTTTTATCTGGGTGCCATTTTTTTGATAATTTAAAATATGCTTTTTTTAATTCACTATCTGAACATCCAGGCTTTAAACCAAGTCTATCATATAATATAGTATCTCTTACCATTATTAATATAGATTTATATTTTTTATATCAATTTTTTTAAATAAAAATTTTAACAACATTTTTTATTACATACTTCTTTAGCAAGTAAACATTATGTTATTTTAACATTGTCTTCTTCACTATCAGTATCAATCGTAGCATATTCTCCTGCTTTTTGAGCCAATAATACCGTTTTTACAAAATTAGATTTATTAGTAACTTCAACTGCTTCGATTGTATCATTTGCTTCTGTTGTATCATTTGCTTCGGTTGTATCATTTGCTTCTGTTGTATCATTTGCTTCGGTTGTATCATTTGCTTCTGTTGTATCATTTGCTTCTGTTGTATCATT
>MDSY01094623.1_pt1 | contig 72853 bp, 64 predicted proteins | sample 811131 | NCBI WGS metagenome assembly MDSY01 (sample SAMN05326643, study PRJNA326480) | marine metagenome | isolation source: seawater | place: Atlantic Ocean: South West | collected 2010 | reverse complement strand
CAAAAGCACAAATTTTTAAAGCAGTTGAGGTAAATAAAAAATTTAAACTAGTTGAGGGACAAAATAAACTAATTGATCTTCCATATCACAAGATTGAATTAAAGGGGAGAGAATTAATTCATCATTCGAAATAATCTCTTAAAGTCCAATTTATATAATAATGAATGGAGTCCAACTTCTTTCAAACCAGGTGGATATGCGTTTTATAATATCATCGAAAATGCTGAGCTTACTAAAATTTGGAATCCCTATCATCAAATCAATTGACAAAATTATAATATATAATTATCAGTTGTTTTATATTTTTATCAGAACTCTGTGTAAAAATTCATTGTTTATTATAATTCTTTGTTTTTTAATACTCAATATTCATTGTGAGTCAGAAATCAAATTAAAATCAGTAACTGTTGAAGATTTTTCAATTTTTATTGACTCAACAAACTATATAACTGATGCGGAAAAATTCGGATGGTCTTTTATACAAAAGGATGTGTTTAACTTTGATGTAATTCAGAGTGTTTCATGGAAATCTCCTAACGGAGAGTCAATAAAAAACTTCAACTTACCTGTAACACAAATAAGTTATAACGATGCTTTAGCCTATTGTAAATGGGCAGGTGTGAAATTACCCACTTACGATCAATATTGGAAAGCAGTTGCCAATGACAAAAGACCTGTAATTAGTGAATCTAAGTCTATCCAAGAAATTAATAGTGTCAATATAGTTGGAAATGTTTGGGATCTTACCACAACAGAAAACACTAAAGGTGAAATACGATTAGCTGGTGGTTCTTATTTGTGTTCTCCCAAAACTTGTCATGGCACTCAGCGAGATAGAGAGTTGTTTGTAGATAAAGAAACGGCTAATACCCATATAAGTTTTACTGTTTATACCCCCTAGAAAACAAGTATTGAATTTATTTTCTTAAAGTTTTTTACCTAATTTCCCTGTGATAATAATTAAATGTAGCTTAATTACTATTTTTCTCTGTCTGCAAGTAGATCTTTTGGTGCATTAAGATTTAATCTATGTGTTTCTATTACTTTATCAATCTGAATAAGTATTTCAGGATGTTTCTCTGCTACATTATATCTCTCTGAAGGATCAATATTCAAATTAAAAAGTAATGGTTTTTGTAAAACTATTTTCTTATTACTTCCCTCAGGATAATTATAAGCTCCTTGTATGATATAGTGAGCTTTAAATTCTCCATATCTTACAGCATAAATTTCTCTTTGACGATAATAAAAGATAGTCTCTCTTTTACTGGGTTCAAGATTTAATAATGTATTTTTTAAACTAATTCCATCAATTATTCTATCATCGACCATTTTTGTGTCTGATAATTCTAATAGAGTAGGAAAGATATCCATAGTTGATCCTAAATCACTAATTACTCCAGGTTTTATATTAGCACCCCAAAATATTCCTGGTACTCTTTGACCTCCATCCCAAGTAGTACCTTTTCCATTTCTTAAAAGACCTGCAGATCCAGAATGTGATTCAAATGGTAACCATGGACCATTATCAGATGTAAATACTATTATTGTATTGTTATCTAAATTATGTCTTTTTAATTCTTTTACTATTAATCCAACTCCATCATCTATTTCCTCAATAACATCACCATATAAACCTCTTTTACTTTTTCCTAAAAACTCATCTGATGCGAACAAAGGAATGTGCGGTAAATTATGTGCTAGGTAAATAAAAAAATTTTGTTCCTTATTTTGTTTTATAAATTCAACTGCTTTATTTGAAAAACGTTTTGTTATGGTGGTTTGATCTGCTGGTCTTTCTATAATATCATTATTTTCAATTAAAGGAATATTATAATTTGTGGACTCTGGTTTTTTGTTTTTATAATTCTTCCAATATTCTGCTTCAGGACAATAGAAACATGGATTTTGTCCAGGAATAGGTTTTTTAATATTAATTTTCTCCATATCGTTAGAATATGGGATTCCATAATAATAATCAAATCCATGTTGAAGAGGAAGATATTCCTTTTTATGACCTAAATGCCATTTGCCTATTGCGGCAGTTTTATATCCATTTTCTTTTAATTTTTCTGCAATAGTAATTTCAGAATCTGGAAGTCCATATTTTGAATTAGGAAAAAGAACTCTTGTCTCTTTTCCTATCATTCCATTTCTTATCGGAAGTCTTCCAGTAAGTAAACCCGCTCTGCTTGGGGTGCATACACTGGAAGCAGAATAAAACTGAGTCCATTTTTGACCTTCATAAGCCATTTTATCAAGATTTGGAGTCTTAATAGTAGGATGACCATAAAATCCTAAATCTCCGTAGCCCATATCATCAACAAAGACAACAATAAAATTTGGCTTATCAACTGAGTTTACCTTTACTTGAGAATCATTACAAGAGTTAAAAATTAGGATTGATAAAATAGTTATTACAGAATTTTTATAAAATATTTTATGTGATTTATTTATTCTAATACTAAGTTTTTAATATTTGAAAAATTTTTACCTCTAATCCTCACAAAACTTGAGATCATTTCCTTTAATTTTTTAGGATTAGTTTTTGATAGATCTTGTTTTTGAGAAGGGTCATTTTTAAGATTATATAATTTAAATTCTTTTGAGTTACCTAGTTCTATATTAACATTTTTGGCAATTTCTTTTCCGTTATATGGAGGGATCATTACCCAGTCACCATTTCTGTATGCGGTTCTTGTAGAGGCCTCCAAGATAAGCTCATCCCTTCCTTTTCCTAAATTGTCTAATATTAAATTTGATAAATCAATTCCATCTTTTGACTTATAACTACTACCAACTATTGAAGAAATAGAATTAAGAAGATCAACTTGTGAGATTATTTCCTCAGAAACATTTGATTTAATCTTGCCTTTCCAATAAGCTACAAAAGGAACTCTTGTACCGGCTTCAAAAAGGCTATACTTCCCTCCTCTTAATCCTCCAGATGGAGTATGATTTCCTATTTTTTCAACAGCATCGTCGTAATATCCATCATTTAAAACAGGTCCATTATCACTAGAAAATATAATCAAAGTATTGTCTAATAAACCTTCTGATTCCAAAGTTTTATAAAACTCTCCAATGCACCAATCTGCTTCAACAATTACATCCCCTCTTGGTCCCATTCCAGATTTTCCTACAAATCTTGGATGGGGAGTTCTTGGGACGTGAGGCTGTTGGAGAGCGTAATACAAAAAGAATGGTTTGTTCTTATTTAATTTGATAAATTTCTGAGCTTTATTTAAAAAATGATCAGCCATATCAATATCACTCCATCTAGCCTTCTCTCCTCCTCTCATATATCCAATTCTTGGAATTCCATTAACAATTGAAGCATTATGCCCATGTTCCCATCTCATTGATAAAAGCTCTGGATTATCTTTTCCAGTAGGCTCACCTTCAAAATTGTTTTTAAAATGAACTTCTATAGGATCATTTGGATCCAAATCAACCACCTTTCCATTTTCAATATAAACTGTTGGAACTCGATCTTGAGTATCAGGCATTATATGAGAATAATCAAATCCCAATTGATTTGGACCCGGAGATATAAGAGTATTATAATCCATACCTTTTCCAGATTTATCTCTTCCTAGTCCTAGTCCTAGATGCCATTTACCTACAATTCCTGTATAATATCCGGATAATTTTAGCATTTTGGGAAGTGTCATTTTTAAAGTGTCAATACTTAAACCTCCTCCTGTTATAACTTTAAGCCCTGCTTTTCTCCAAGGATAGGTTCCAGTTAAAAGAGCGTATCTACTTGGGCTACAAGTTGCAGAAGAAGAGTAGCCATTAGTGAATTTAATACCATCATTAGCAAGTCTATCAATATTTGGTGTTTGTAGAATCCCTTTTTCATAGGCACTTACATCTCCATAACCTAAATCATCTGTATAAATAATAATAATATTAGGCCTCTTTTTTATACTAGTTCCCTCAGATTTACACTTAAATAAAAAAGGTAGTAGTAATAAAATTACAAGTCGATTAGTTAGTTTCAAAAATTTGATTTTATATGAATATATAAAAAAAGAAGATCATTTAAAGTAAAGTGTTTACTCTAAACAATCTTCTTAGTAGTTATTAGTAAATACCGATTTATCTATAACCATTATTTGTTGGATCAGATTCCAATAATACAAAGTTTGTTTTTATATAAAAAAATATTATTCATCTAAAACAGGTATATTAAATTTTTCAATAGATGCTTTTGTATGTGCTTCTTTCATAAATACTTCCATTTTATTTATAATTCGAGGATAACTATCTGCAAGATTATTTAGTTCCTTGGGATCATCATTCAAATTATAAAGATGAAGATTTGAAGATCCTTTCAATAGTTCTTTCTTAATTCCTTTCCATTGATCAATTCTAATTGCTTGTTGTCCTCCATATGCTGGAAATTCCCAATAAAGATAATCGTGTGTTTCTTGTTTTTCTTCAATCAAAGTTTGAAAATAGGAAATCCCATCAGTTTTATTTGGTAAAGGGTTTCCAATAATATCAGAAACAGTTGCAAAAAAATCATAAAAAGTACTCGGATGATCTGATTTTGAACCTCCCTTAATTTTGTTTGGCCAAGTTACTATAGTTGGAACTCTAATACCACCTTCATTCACACTTCCTTTTACAGTCTTTTTTGAGTTTACAAAAATTCCAGAACTATTAAAAAAATCAATATCAACTTGTTTTACATGAGTTGGTCCATTATCACTTGTAAAAACAATTATTGTGTTTTCATATTTTCCAATTTCTTTAAGCTTAGTAACAATTTCTCCCACCTGCTCGTCTAAATATGAAATCATACCAGCATAAGTAGCTTTTGGAAATTGATTTGGATAATAGCCTTTATCTCCTATATATGGTTCTTCTTCTCCTATTTTATCTCTGTAATAATTTACCCATTTTTTTGGGGCCTGAAGTGGCAAGTGAGGTAAAGGACTTGCATAATATAGAAAAAATTTGTTGTTTTTATTTCTTTCAATAAAATCTATTGCTTGTTCGTGCATTAAAGTTGGAGCATAATCATTTTGATTATACAATTGATAGCTTTTAGGATCATTAGGGTCAATTCCTAGTTTTAATGGGCCTTTGTTTACTATCTTGTTATTAAGAACCTCTCTTTCTTTATTTTTCCATAAATGGCTTGGATATAAAGTATGAGCTTGTCTCTGACAATTATAACCATAGAAAAAGTCAAAACCTTTATTATTTGGAATGCTATTTGTGTTAGGAGCGCCAAGTCCCCATTTACCAACCATTCCCGTTTTATAACCATTAGACTTTAAATAATTTGCGACAGTTTTAGTTGAATCAGGCATAGGGCGCTGGCCCTCAAGTTTAGGATCATCAAACATTGCCTCAAAACTCCAAACATCTCCACGTTGTTTCCATTCGTCATTTCCCCTTACTGGACTATTCCCTGTATGTAAACCTGTCAACAAAACAGCCCGAGAGGGAGCACAAACAGGTGATCCAGAATAATGATCAGTTAAAATCATTCCCTCTTTTGCTAATCTGTCTATGTTAGGGGTTTCAATAATTTTTTGACCAAATATTCCCAACTCTCCATATCCTAAATCATCAGCGAGAATAAAAACAAAATTTGGAGACTCTGTTTTTTTTACATTTTGAGAACACGACAAACAAACAAATGTTAATAGAATAATTATGAATTTATTTTTCATTTTATTTTTTTTTAAAAATTATGTTACTTCTTAATAAACGATATTTTTTAATTTTACCCTATAAATAATTATTAATATTAACCTTCATAAAAATTTAATAAATTGAAAAGTCAAACAAATGCCAATTCAGTTTCAATAAATCTTAATTACAAAAATCAAAATCATGAAAAAATATTATCTAACATTATTTACTGTTGTTTTAATATTAGGTTGTTCTAGCAATAAAAAGACTCAACCTAATATATTATTTATTATGTCTGATGATCATGCTTATCAAGCAATAAGTGCATACGATGATAAATTAATTCAAACTCCTAACATAGACAGAATAGCTAACGAAGGAATGCTTTTTAATAATGCATGCGTAACGAATTCAATATGTGCTCCTTCAAGAGCAGTAATACTAACTGGGAAACATAGTCATCTAAATGGTAAGATTGATAATCATGCTAAATTTGATGATTCACAAACTACTTTTCCTCAACTTTTTCAGAAAGCTGGATATCAGACAGCTATGTTTGGCAAGCTTCATTTTGGAAACAATCCAAAAGGAGTGGATGACTTTTTAATACTTCCTGGTCAGGGAGACTATATTAACCCTAAATTTATAGGAAAGGATAAAGACACAATCATTACTGGTTATGTTACAGATATAATTACTGATTTTTTCTTTCTGTAATTTAATGAGAAATACATAATGTGTTCTAAATAGTTCTTAAACCCCTGATTTATAGTGTTAAATCTAAAGAAAATAAAATAGACTTCAAGGGTATTTCCAACAAATTTAGAACACATTTTAGAACACACCCCACTTTGATAACCCCCTAAACGAAGACAACCTCCTCAAGTTGAGAAGGTTATCGTACTTATTTTGCGGTCTGGACGGGACTCGAACCCGCGACCCCCTGCGTGACAGGCAGGTATTCTAACCAGCTGAACTACCAGACCTAATTTTAAGGATTCAAATATACACTGCATTTTTCTTTATCTCAAATAAAAAGATGTCAAAAACACAAATAAATATAGTGTGCAGTTAAACTAGAGCCTCAAGTGCGTCTGCATAAACTGCTTTAGGAGATACGCCTACTTTACGATCTACAATTTCACCATCTTTAAACACCAAAACTGTTGGAATATTTCTAACACCATATTTTGCTGCAAACTCCTGATTAGAATCTACATCAAGTTTTCCAACAACTGCTCTTCCTTCAAAGTCTGTGCTTACCTCTTCAATAATAGGACCTACCATGCGACAAGGACCACACCAAGCTGCCCAAAAGTCAACCAATACAGGTTGAGATGATTTTAATACAATTTCTTCGAAGTTTGCGTCAGTTATTTCTATTGCCATAATATTATATTTTTTATGAATGTTAATCATTTTTTTTTGTGATACTCTAATGAGCAAATCAAAATTTAAAGTTATAATCTTGTTGATTTATTTTTTACAAATGTATCTTTTTTTTTTTCAAGACCTCTGTTCGCATATGATTTTCTAATACTTAAATTATTAAAACCAATTTTTTTAATTGATTCGATAGTGGATGTTTTTTTCTTCAAGTATACTGAGAAGCTCGTTAGAAACCTCTACCCGATGCTTCCTACTGGGAAGGGTTAATTTAATTTTTCCCTTTGTGTCAAAAACATCAATGTGAAATCCTTTATCACCATTAAAAAGACTTACGGTATTTTTTAAATCCCAAATTACCGCTTCATTAAGCTGATTAACCTCAAGCAATAGCGTAATCTTTTTTATATTCTTTTTTAGGGTATCCTGAAGCATTTCAAAACTATTAAACTTTATCCTAGGCTGTCCTAGTTGTCCTGTTTCCCGATTTCGCCATCCCTCAGCAACACGAATTCGCAAACGAACAAAATTATTCGGCAAAATAAAGTGTCTAAACTTTAAATACTCCTCCCCAAAAATTCTAAATTCATATTGATCTGAGAAATCCTCAATAGTAAATTTACCCCATCCTTTTCCTGTTTTGGTTATTAAATGTTCTACATCATTTATAATTCCCCCAAAGCTTAACTCTTTATTAACTAAAGGATCCAAGTTGCTCAATACATCAAATGTAGCAGAGGAAAAATATTTCATTTCTCTTTTAAAATCATCTAAAGGGTGAGCTGATATGTAAATACCTACAACATCTTTTTCTTTTTTAAGTAACTCAAGCGTACCCCAAGAATCACAATCTGGGATTTGAATTTCTTGAACTTGTTCCTGACTATCATCTCCAAATAAATTAGTTTGAGAGGAATTTAAATTTTCTTGATGTTTGGCACCATAACGAATGGCTTTTTCTAAGAATAAAACCCCATCACCATCTGGATTAAAATATTGTGCTCGGTGGCAGTTTCCAAAAGAATCTAATCCTCCCGCAAGTGTCAGGTTTTCTATTGCTTTTTTATTTGCCGCCCGAAGATCAATTCGCTTGGTTAAATCAAAAATAGAAATATATCGTGCATCTTTTCGATGATCTACTATGGTTTCGACTGCCCCACGACCTACTCCTTTAATGGCTCCCATACCAAATCGAATGGCCTGACTGTCGTTTACAGTAAATTTGTAAAAAGATTCATTTACGTCAGGACCGAGAACAATAAGCCCCATACGTCGACATTCTTCCATAAAGAAGGTTACCTGCTTGATGTCGTTCATGTTGTTCGATAGCACCGCTGCCATATATTCTGCGGGGTAATGCGCCTTTAAATAGGCTGTTTGATAGCCAATCCAAGCGTAACATGTAGAATGTGACTTGTTAAATGCATAGGAAGCAAAGGCTTCCCAATCCTTCCAAATTTTCTCTAACTTTTCTGCATCGTGTCCGTTAGCAGCTCCACCTTCTATGAATTGTGGCTTTAATTTAACTAGTAAAGAATATATTTTTTTACCCATTGCTTTTCGCAAAACATCGGCTTCACCTTTTGTGAAACCTGCTAATTTTTGAGACAGCAACATTACCTGTTCTTGATACACAGTGATTCCGTAAGTTTCTTGAAGGTACTCCTCCATATCATCTAAGTCGTACGATATTCCTTCTTTCCCATTTTTACGTGCTACAAAACTTGGGATATATTCTAAAGGTCCTGGTCGGTATAATGCGTTCATTGCAATTAAATCTGCAAAAACGGTTGGCTTTAAGTCTTTTAAATACTTCTGCATTCCAGCAGATTCATATTGAAAAATGCCTACCGTATCGCCTCGTTGAAAAAGCTCATATGTTTTGACATCGTCGAGAGGAAAAGTATCTGGATCGAGACTTATGCCGTGTTTATATTTTACTAACTTGACGGTGTCTTTAATTAGAGTCAAGGTCTTTAATCCAAGAAAATCCATTTTTAATAAACCAGCATCTTCTACTACCGAGTTATCAAATTGCGTTACAAATAAATCTGAATCTTTAGCTGTTGCGACTGGAACGAATTTGGTGATATCATCTGGTGTAATGATCACCCCACATGCATGGGTTCCGATATTCCTTAACGAACCCTCTAGCACTTTTGCCTGCTGAATGGTTTCGCCAGACAAACTAGCCTCCTCAGAAAGGGTAAGAAATTCTTTTACTTTTAAAAATTCATCTGCGCGTAAAACTTTTTTTAGCTCTTTTTCTGAAAGACTAAAAATCTTAGATAGTTTAATGTTGGGCAATAGCTTTGAAATGCGATCGGCTTCGTTCAATTCCAAATCAAGAACACGTGCAGTATCTCGGATTGAGGATTTTGCTGCCATGGTTCCGTAAGTAATGATCTGAGCTACTTGATTTGAGCCGTACTTATCAATCACATAGTCCATTACTTTACCACGCCCTTCATCATCAAAATCAATATCAATATCGGGCATACTTACACGATCAGGATTAAGAAAACGCTCAAAAAGTAGGTTGTATTTTATGGGATCTAAATTTACAATCCACAAGCAATAAGCCACAACAGAACCAGCGGCTGATCCTCGTCCTGGACCAACCGAAACATCCATACCTCGTGCTGCTGCAATTAAATCTTGTACAATTAGAAAATAACCTGGATAACCGGTGTTTTTAATAACGCTTAATTCAAAATCAATGCGTTCCAAAATTTTATCTGATAAAGTTTCGTATCTTTTTTTTGCTCCTTCATATGTCAAATGCCGGAGGTACTTATTCTCAGCTAATTTTCCGTCTGGGTCTTCTCTTACCAAAAAAGATTCTGGAATATTGAACTTAGGAAGCAAAACTTCTCTTGCAAGTTCAAAAGGTTCTATTTTATCTGTTAGTTTTTCAATATTCAAAATTGCTTCTGGCAAGTCTTTGAACAACGATTTCATCTCGTTTGGTGACTTAATGTAATATTCTTGGTTTGGAAAACCGTATCTAAAACCACGTCCTCTTCCAATAGGGGTTGCTTGTTTTTCACCCTCCTTTAAACATAGTAGAATGTCGTGGGCGTTTGCTTCGTCTTTGGAAGCATAGTAGGTATTGTTAGAAGCAATTAATGGAATTTGGTATTGTCTTGCTAAGGAAACCAAAACATCATTTGCTCGTTTTTCGTCTTCTTGACCATGACGCATCAGTTCTATATAAAGGTTATCACCAAATTTTTTGTGCCACCATTGCAATGCTTCTTCAGCTTGGCGATTTCCAATATTTAATATTTTTGAAGGAACTTCACCGTAGAGGTTTCCTGTTAAAACAATCAAGTCATCCATATACCGCAACACTATCCCACGATCTATTCTAGGTACATAGTAAAAACCATCTACATAAGCAATAGAACTCATTTTTGCCAAGTTGTGATACCCGTTTTTATTTTTAGCAAGAAATACTATTTGATAACCGTCATCTCTTCTTGTCTTGTCTTTATGGTCTTCACAAATGTAAAATTCACACCCTACAATTGGCTTTATTTGTTCTTCCACCACAGCATCTTTGTTGTGATTACCAACTGCTTTTATGAAGTGAAATGCACCCATTAAATTGGCATGATCCGTTATTGCAATTGCCGGCATTTGATGTTCAACTGCAAGCGCAATCATTTGGCTAATTTTAGATGTGGCTTGAAGTACAGAAAATTGGGAGTGGTTGTGCAAATGCACGAATGGTGCTCCTTTTAGCTCGGTTGTTACTACTGATGAATTAGCCGCTGCTGGCTCTTCTTCTTCGTCTTCAACTAAGGCTTCTGAAGCTTTTTTTAAATTCAAGTGCTTCAAACCAATCAACTCAATTGTCTTGGTCTGCGCCTCTTTAAGTGTAAGAATTTGCTCCTTTTTATCTTTTAAGGCAGGTGGATTAAGTTCCCCTTTTCTTAATAATTCTAAAAAACAACGTGTCGTTGCTTCTACATCAGAAGTGGCGTTATGGGCTTCTCCAAAATCTGTACCAAACAAATGTTTATAAAGTTCGGTTAGTGATGGTAGCTTAAATTTCCCTCCTCTTCCTCCAGGAAGCTGACACAAGTTTGCGGTCTCTTCCGTGCAGGTATCTATAACTAGAGTTCCCTCCAAAGGATTTGAATCTCCTAAACGGAGAAATTCAGCACCCATAATATTCAAATCAAAAGAAACATTGTGCCCTCCTAAATATTCAGCTTTACCTAAAGCTATTTTGAAAAGATCTAAAACTTCGTTTAATGGTAATCCTTTTTTTTCTGCGAGTTCAGTCGAAATACCATGAATTTTCTCAGCATCGTAAGGAACTGTATATCCTTCAGGCTGGATCAAATAATCTTCATGAGACATTAGTTCACCGTTTTGGTCGTGAATTTGCCAAGCAATTTGGATACACCTAGGCCAATTTTCAAAATCAGTTAAGGGTGCTTTCCAGCGCTTTGGGAGTCCAGTAGTCTCTGTATCGAATATGATGTACATAAAAAACTAAAATAGGGAATTCAACCCGGAAAATGAAAAGGATTTAAAGGGAGTTATTAACGTATTTTAAAAAAAATTAACTTTTAAGAAATACTCTTGAAATGAGAAGTTAAAATCTGTTTAGATGGTCTGAAAACAAAAAAAATCAACTTATATTTGCCAAAAAAAATAGGGATCAAGTTTCTTATTAATTCCTTTTCGGATACTAAAAACCAAAAAGCGCTCGAAGAGCAACTTTTAAATGACAACGCATGTCTTTATTTAAAAGGAATTGTAGGGTCTGGAATTAGTTTTATACTCGCAAACTGCATAGAAAAGATTGAGAAAACAATACTTTTCATTTGTGAAGATCGAGAAAAAGCCGCCTATCATCTTAATGATTTTGAAAATATTTTTGGTGATAAAAATGTTTTTTTTTTTCCTTCCAGTTACCGAAAACCTTATCAAACCGAAACAACAGATAATGCTAATGTATTACTTCGTTCCGAAGTTTTAACAAAATTAGGAGGTTCCAAAAAACCCAAACTAATTATTAGTTATCCTGAAGCTGTCTTTGAAAAAGTAGTATCTCAAGCTACCCTAAAAAAGAATACACTCGAAGTAATAAAGGACAGTTCTCTTTCGCTTGATTTTGTGAATGAAATGCTTTTTGAATATAATTTTGAACGTGTAGATTTTGTAACTCAACCAGGAGAATTTTCTGTACGAGGAGGAATCATTGATGTTTTCTCTTTCTCAAATCAACATCCCTACAGAATTGAGTTTTATGACAACCAAGTAGAAAGTCTTCGGAGTTTTGATGTAGCTTCGCAGCTGTCTATAAGTACTCTCAATAAAATACAATTACTCCCAAATACTTCGGAGGGATTTACTCGAGCCAAAAGAAAAAATTTAATTGAAGTAATCACTCCAAAAGGAGTTTTAGTGACTCAAAATTTTGATTTTATTGCTTCAAAATTAGATCAATTCTATCAAGAAGCTCTAAGTATTTTCAAGGCATTGGACACGGAAACTCAGCATTTGTCTCCAGATATTTTATATACATCTAAAGACAATTTTACCGCTACTGCTTCTATGTTAAATATGGTCAGTTTAACCAAAAGCTCAGACCTACCTAAACAAGAAAATATTTTCTTTAAACAGAGTCCCCAACCGGCATTTAATCGCCAGTTCGATAGGCTTATAAACTATCTGAACGACAATCACCAAAAAGGGTATCAGAACTTTATATGTTGCGCCAGCGAGCTACAAGCAAAACGCTTCAAAGATATATTCGAAGAAGGTAAAGATACCGTTCATTACAAAACAATTGTGTGTCCTTTATTTGAGGGATTTGAAGATGTTGATGCAAAAATTGCTTGTTTTACCGACCATCAAATTTTTGAACGTTACCACAAATACCAACTGAAAACAACTAAAGCCAAAAAAGAAGCACTTACCCTTAAGGAGCTAACGCATCTTGAAGTAGGTGATTTTGTAACCCATATTGATCACGGGATTGGAAGGTTTGGAGGTCTTCAAAAAATTGACGTTGAAGGGAATCAACAAGAAGCAATAAAGTTGGTGTATGCCGATCGCGACATATTATACCTCAGTATTCATTCGCTCCATAAAATATCACGTTTCAACGGAAAAGACGGAAAGGTTCCCAAAATTCATAAACTTGGATCAAGTACATGGAAAAGTTTAAAGCAAAAGACAAAAAATAGAGTAAAAAAAATTGCTTTTAACTTAATAGAACTTTACGCCAAAAGACGTCAAAAGATAGGTTATGCTTGTGATCCGGATAGCTATTTACAGCATGAATTAGAAGCTTCTTTTATATTTGAAGATACTCCAGACCAAAGTACTGCAACTGTAGATGTTAAAAAAGATATGGAAAGTGAGCAACCAATGGATAGATTAGTTTGTGGCGATGTAGGTTTTGGGAAAACAGAAGTTGCTATTCGAGCTGCATTTAAAGCGGTTGATAACAGCAAACAAGCTGCTGTATTAGTTCCAACAACAATATTAGCATTTCAACATTTTAAGAATTTCACAGAGCGTTTAGAAAAGCTACCTGTTCGAGTTGATTACTTAAATCGCTTTAGATCATCAAAAGACAAAAAACAAATAATTGAAGATCTTAAAAGTGGAAAAATTGACATCATCATTGGAACTCATCAACTGGTAGGAAAGAGTGTTAAATTTCAAGATTTAGGTCTTTTAATTGTAGATGAGGAACAAAAGTTTGGAGTTGCTGTTAAAGAAAAGCTTAGAGCCCTTAAAACGAATGTAGATGTTTTAACTCTCACAGCAACACCGATACCCAGGACCCTTCAGTTCAGCCTTATGGCCGCTCGAGACATGTCTATAATTGCTACTGCTCCTCCCAATAGATATCCAATAGAAAGTGAAGTAATTCGCTTTAATGAAGAGCTAATTCGCGATAGTATTTCGTATGAAATTCAGAGAGGGGGACAAGTGTACTACATTCATAATCGAGTAGAAAATATTACTGAAGTTTCCGACATGTTACAGCGTTTAATCCCAGATGCTCGAATCCGAATTGGTCATGGGCAAATGGATGGTAAAAAACTTGAAAAAAATTTACTCCAGTTTATGGATGGAGGATTTGATATTCTTGTTGCTACTACCATCATTGAAAACGGATTGGATGTTCCTAATGCCAATACTATTTTCATTAACAATGCGCAAAACTTTGGCCTTAGTGATTTGCATCAAATGCGAGGAAGAGTTGGGAGAAGTAATAAAAAGGCTTTCTGTTATTTTATTACACCTCCTTTTAGTACCATATCAAGTGATTCTAAAAAAAGAATTCAAGCAATAGAACAATTTGCAGCACTAGGGTCAGGAATCCAAATCGCAATGAGGGATCTTGAGATTAGAGGAGCTGGAGATTTGTTAGGAGGTGAACAAAGTGGCTTTATAAACGATATTGGTTTTGAAACCTATCAGAAAATTCTAAAAGAGGCAATTGATGAATTGAAAGAAAATGAATTCAAGTCACTTTTCAGTAATCAAGAAGAATTAGGCCTTAAAAATTATGTCAAAGAAATTCAAATTGACACGGATTTAGAAGTTCTTTTTCCAGACCATTACATCAATATTGTCAGTGAACGCTTAACGCTTTATAATCGCTTAGGCTCACTTAAAGATGAAAAAGAATTGGCCCAGTTTCAAAAAGAAATAGAAGATCGTTTCGGTCCTTTACCTCTTGAAGCAGAAGCCCTTTTAAACAGCGTTCGATTGAAGTGGAAAGCGGCTCACTTAGGAATAGACAGAATATTACTCAGGAAAAATCAATGCATTGGCTATTTTATCGCTGATCAAGAAAATCCATTTTATCAAAGTGAACGTTTCAATCAGCTTTTGATTTGGGTGCAAGAAAATACAAGTAAAGTTAGTTTAAAGGAAAAGCAAACTAAGTCTGGACTTCGCCTAAGACTAGCATTTAAATATATAAAAAGCGTTGACCAGGCTCTTGCTGTACTTCCAGACTTAGAGTAGTTTCAAATCCTTAATTACTTTAAAAGCAGTATTAACAGAGTCTTCGTCTACAAGGATAGTAAACTCATTTGAAGTTGAAATTACCTGACGTATGTTGACTCCTTCCCAAGACAAACGCTGAAAAATAAAATAATAGATTCCTGGAATATCAACATTCTCAGTAGGTAACTTGATCGTTACCGAAGATAAATCTTCTGATTTTTCAAGTAATAGTTCGTTTTTAAAATAAGCATCTACCAAATGACTCATATTGTTACTTATAACAATGTTAGATTCTGAAACTCCTCTAGAAGAAGTATAGAAAGCTTCTTTGTCATCGTTAACTTGAGCTAAGAATGAGGCCTGAGAACTAAGTAAAGTGTCAGAAATTTTAAAGCTATAATCACTTAAAGAGGATCTAACAGTAATATCTCCAATACCTTTCAAAACCTTAACTATTTTATGAGTAGATAAGAACTCCATGTTATCTGAAATTCTTTTTAAAGCCATTACTATAGCTCCACTTCTTGCTTCCTTTTGTAAAATAGTTTCAATTTCTGGTTGAATTTGCCTTGACAAAGAAGTCAAATTAATAATTCCTTGAGATAGTGCTGTAGACAAAAATGGTTTGGTTTTAATGTAATCTTCAACTACAGAGGCAATTGTTTTCATTTTTTATATACCGTTAAATTAAATACAAAAATAAACAAAGTGTTTTATTTATAACATTTTTGTTAAATTTAAAAGAGAATAAAAACTCATCATTAATATGTTTTCTTGTAATTGTTTCATTTACAACTAAATAAATAATACTATTAAAGTTAACTTCAATAGTATTATTTTTTAACATAAGTATCCAAAGTCTTCACTAATATAAAACAACGACTCAGAAAATATTCTGGCATTGAAAAATACAAAGAAGACTTAATTTAACTTCGACGCAAATAATAAAATTATTCTTTAGAGCTATGATCTAAATTTCAGCTTATTGATAGCTATAATTCTATTTTTAGATTTTAAAGTTTATCCTTTTTAGATAATTTACTGATTTTTCTCAGCAACTTTGTCGAAAATATAGAATTCTCTCATACTAAAATTTAATTGACGGATAATAAATAATAAACTGCAAGATAAAAAAGACTTATTTTTGTTTAAAATCAGACTATGGCTCTTTCTGCAAAACGATATACAATTACTGCCGCACTCCCATATACTAATGGACCTATCCACATAGGACACTTAGCTGGAGTCTATATCCCAGCAGATATATACACTCGCTATTTGCGCGCTCAAAAGAAAGATGTTGCTTTTATTTGTGGTAGTGATGAGCATGGAGTAGCTATATCTATTAAAGCAAAAAATGAAGGGGTAAGCCCTAAAGAAATTATTGATAAGTATGATAGAATGATAAGAAAGTCATTTGATCAATTCGGTATTTCTTTCGATAACTATTCCCGAACTTCGGCAGATATTCATCATAAAACCGCTTCAGAAATTTTCACTAAAATGAACGATACTGGTCAATTTATTGAAGAGGTTACAGAACAACTTTATGATCAGGAAGCAAACCAATATTTAGCCGATCGATTTGTTATAGGAACATGTCCAAAATGCAACCACGTAGAAGCATATGGTGATCAATGTGAGCAATGCGGAAGTTCTTTAAATGCAACGGAACTTATCAATCCTAAATCAACCCTTTCGGGTTCTGAACCAATTCTTAAAGAAACTAAACACTGGTTTTTACCTCTAAACCGGTACGAAGATTTTATGAAAAAATGGGTTATTGAAGGTCATAAAGACGATTGGAAATCTAATGTTTATGGGCAAGTAAAATCATGGATAGACGAAGGGCTTAGGCCAAGAGCAGTTACTAGAGATTTGGATTGGGGGATTCCTGTTCCTGCTAAAGGGGCAGACGGTAAAGTACTTTATGTATGGTTCGACGCTCCAATTGGATATATTTCTTCTACTAAAGAATGGGCTGAAAAAAACAATAAAGACTGGGAGCCCTATTGGAAAGATGAAGAAACCTCTTTAGTTCATTTTATAGGAAAAGATAATATTGTATTTCATTGCATAATATTTCCTTGCATTCTAAAAGCAACTGGAGACTATATCTTACCGGATAATGTTCCGGCAAATGAATTTTTAAATCTAGAAGGAAATAAAATATCTACTTCTAAAAATTGGGCAGTTTGGCTCCATGAATACCTAGAGGAATTCCCTGGACAAGAAGATGTATTGCGTTATGTATTAACTGCAAATGCTCCCGAGACAAAAGATAATGACTTTACTTGGAAAGACTTTCAGGCAAGAAACAACAATGAGCTTGTCGCAATTTTTGGAAATTTCATCAACCGAGTTAGTGTGTTGACTCAAAAATATTATAATGGAAGTGTTCCTGCTAGAAAGAAACTTACCAAAGAAGATGTCGAGACTCTTAAAAAAATGAAATCTTTTCCTTCTATTATAGGGCAAAATATAGAGTCCTTTCGCTTTAGAGAAGCGAGTCAAGAACTTATAAATCTGGCACGTTTGGGGAATAAATATTTAGCGGATCAAGAGCCATGGAAACTTATAAAAACTGATCCAATTCGTGTTCAGACTATAATGAATATTGCACTTCAAATAGCTGGAGCACTTGCTACTGTGTCAGAACCTTTTTTACCTCATAGTGTTGAAAAGCTAAGAATAATTTTAAACATAAGTAACCCAACTGAATGGAACGATATCTCAACTTCAGACGATCTTTTGACTTCTGGACATCTGATCGGAAATCAAGAATTATTATTTACTAAAGTTGAAGACAAAATGATTCAGACTCAACTTAATAAATTAGAAGCAACCCAAAAAGATAATATGGAAGATAATTTTAAACTCTCTCCTTTAAAGGATAATATCAGCTTTGATGAATTCAGTACTCTGGATTTAAGAACTGGAACTGTAATCGCAGCTGAGAAAATAAAAAAAACCAAGAAACTCCTTAACCTTAAAGTTGATTTAGGGTTTGAAATAAGATCTATTGTTTCCGGCATAGCAGAAAGCTATTCTCCCGAAGAAATAATTGGTAAAAAAGTGACTGTTTTAGCTAATTTAGACTCTAAAATAATAAAAGGAGTTGAAAGTCAAGGCATGTTACTTATGTCAGAAAACAAAGAAGGAAAACTTATTATGATTTGTCCTGAAAATCAAGATATAGATAACGGATTTGAAGTCAAATAGAACCTGTTATGCTAAATATTGCCTTTCATCCAAAATATCAATTACAACTTCCAGCGAAGCATCGTTTTCCGATGGAGAAATACGACTTACTCCCGAAGCAATTAATGCATGATGGAACCTGTATTCAAGAAGACTTTTTTGTTCCTAAAGCAATGGATCTATCAATAATTGAACGTATTCATAAAACTGAATACATCCAAAAACTCCTTACTCTAAATCTTAGTAAATCGGAAGCCCGAAAAATTGGCTTTCCTTTGTCTAAAGAGCTTATCGAAAGAGAAATTATTATCGCCGGAGGTACAATTCAAGGGTCAATAAAAGCCTTTGAAACAGGTGTAGCAATGAATATTGCTGGAGGTACTCACCATGCATTCAAAGGACACGGAGAGGCATTTTGCCTGTTAAACGATCAGGCAATTGCTGCTCAGTATTTATTAGATAAAAAACTAGCTAATCAGATTTTAATTATCGACTTAGATGTTCACCAAGGAAACGGAACTGCAGAAATTTTTCAATCCAATCCAAACGTTTTTACTTTTTCAATGCATGGTCAAAAAAACTATCCTTTTCACAAAGAACAAAGTGATTTAGATATAGCTCTTCAAGATAATTGTAGTGATGAAGATTTTCTACGTATCCTTAAAAAGACTTTACCGGATTTGATAGTGAAAACAAAACCTGATTTTATATTCTATCTCTGCGGAGTAGATGTATTGGAAACAGATAAATTAGGCCGATTAGGGCTCACTATAGCTGGTTGTAAAGAACGAGATATTTATGTGCTAGGACTATGTAAAAAAAATAACATTCCTGTCCAATGCAGTATGGGAGGTGGTTATTCTACAAAAATTAAGGTAATTGTCGAAGCTCATGCAAATACATTTCATGCTGCTAAACATATATTTGATTAGCGCCAACTTTGACTTTTTAAGTTAATTGCTGCAATTACAACGTCCTTACGACTTACTTGCCCTACAAGTTTGTTGTTTTCTAAAACAGGAAAACGTCTTCTGCTGGTATCATGAAATTTAGATGCAGCGTCAAAAAGCGTCATGGATGCGGGTAAAGTTTCAACTTCTTTTGTCATAAAATGTCCAACGGTCTTATCAAGAATAGGCATGTTGAAATAGCGACTGTCCGAAATTTCTTTCATACAATCTCCTTCCGATATTACACCAATTAATTTACCTAGATCGTCTATTACAGGTCCACCAGAAATTTTATTTTTAATAAAAGCATTCATTACTTCATGAATAGACTGTTCAATGGTAAAAAGAACCAAATTAGTCGTCATAATATCTTTCACTAAAACGGTCGGCTGGTCGACTTTTTTTTGAGGCTCACGTTCTCCCTGAAAACTTTTTATTGCCATAATTCAAGATTTAGATATTCCCTAAGTTATAAAAAATAATCGCATCAAGAGATTTTCAATCATTATAGTCTAGGAAACAATACGAAAAGAATTTAAATGTCCTGAACTTCTTCTTATATTTATACTGTATGACTAAACAAAAAATAACTTCAAAAGAAATTGCGATTCTAGGATGTGGTTGGCTTGGTATTCCACTTGCAGAGCATCTTTTAACCATAGGTTACCACATTAGAGGTAGTGCTACTTCTATTGATAAAAAAAATATCTTAGACTCAAAAAAAATAACTTCATATATTATTAACGTTACTGAAGATGGTGTTATTGGTGATATGAGCTTTTTTGACTCCGTTGATATTTTAATCATAACAATACCTCCTAAGGTCAGATCCAATCCAAATAGACGATTCGATTTGGTAATAAAACATTGTAGAAATGCTTGTATAGAATATAAAATAAAAGAAGTCTTGTTTATTAGTAGTACTTCAGTATACGGAAGTAAATCGAGAGTCATAACAGAAGAAAGTAAATTATTTCCTGAAACTAATTCTGGAAAACAACTTGCTGTAAGTGAAAAAATACTTTTTGATGAAAAAAGTTTTTCTGTTACCATACTTCGTATGGGAGGTCTTATTGGACAAAAGAGACATCCTATATTTCAGCTTATCAAAAAAGAGCACATAGTTAATCCGAAAGGAAGTATAAATTTAATACACCTGACGGATTGTATCTTGATTATAAGCAGACTATTGAAACAGCCAATAGTAAAAAATGTTTATAACTGTGTTACACCTTATCATCCCACTAGGGAAAAGTACTATACTGAAATAGCCATTACTTTAAGTTATAAACAGCCTGTTTTTATAGCTTTAAGAGAAAGTAACCGATATATTTCATCTGAAAAACTAATTCACTCCTTAGGCTATGAATTTCAAGTTAAGAACTTGTTAATATTATCTTAAAGTGAATTAGTAAACCGATTAATGTTTGTGGTAAATTTAATAAAAGTGTAAATTATGTCACGCAACAAACAAACTATAGAATTGTACCAAAAGGCATTAAATCTATGTCGAACAGCTAAATTATCTTACTTAAAGTCTGCTGACAAGGAACATCTTCCAGAACACAAGCGTTTCCTTAATCTTCAGGCTACTATTCGAAATAGAATTTACAATGACTTAATTACAGCTCTAAACGGAACCAAGATTGAACTTGGTGCATCTTTTCACCAAAACCATAATAGAGAGCAAATAATGATTGCAAATCTTCTTTCTGAAAAGAAAAATGCATTTAGCAAAGCAATAGAATCAGATGAATCTTTAATTGAACAGATAATCAAACTTTTAAGTGTTGAAGAAAATTTAGATGTTCAAGATAAGTTAATACGCTTTATAGATAAATTGAAAAACTCACTAGGTATCAACAAGTCTTTCGAAGAAACCACATTCACTTTAAACAAAGAAGAGAAAGTAAGTTAGTTTTTCTTTAATTTCAAATTTATTTTTCTTTTTTTTGCTTCACTTCAAATTTATTTTCAATAAAAGTCTCTTCCCCTATTGCTATATCATCTATTCTCTTGATTAGTGCATCGTAAGCAACGAAAACGTCTTTTAATGCCAAAGAAAGTGCTTCCATATCTTCTTCCTGACTATAAAACCCTGAACGCAAAAGATGTGTCTTAACAACCCTTAGCCGGCTTTTAACCGCAGGTACTTCAAAAGGCTCAGGTAGTTTCGTGAAAATTACTTTGTTGTTGGCCAGAATAGCACTATTCAAGTAATCATCTATTCCCAAAAGGTTAAGATCTTCCAAGCCTTCTAAAGATTCTTTAAACTGGGAAAAAGAACTATTTTTAAATAATGTTGAATCTAGAATTTGCCTGCTTTCTGGAATATAGAATAAGTAGTTTTTTGGAGTGTTGAAAACGGGCTTAATAATACTATCATTAAAATTAACTTGATTTACATATTTTTCTTTGGGTCTGTTTGAACATGAGTATAATGAGAGACACAATCCAACTCCTATAAATTTATAATAAAATGAATTCATAATAATTTTTGAAGGGTGTTAATTTGTAGTAACAAAATCATAAAGAAAAGCAATTGGAGTAAAAATAAATTATGCCCGAACCAATGTTTAATTTCAACTCTCCAATAATGATAAAAAAACTGAAGGGGTAAAGCAACTAAAAACCATCCAATGTAATTTTGGGTTGGTGCTATTCCTCCTTCAAATTCCCAAAAATCAAGAATTGGAGCTATTGGTTCGATTACAAAATCTAAAAGTAACATTAAACCAAGTCCAATAATTATTCTCGCAACCATATTTTTATTTATATGAGAAGCAATTGCAGCCGAGCAAACTGTAACGATGATCCAGTTAGCCCCAATTAATAAAGGTACCCCAAAAATTTTCCAACCTAAACCTTCTCCATATTCATAAGAACCAAAAATATAACCAAAATTAACTCCAAGTATTTCGGCCACCATGCCTAACACAAAACATAAAGTTGCAGTTTTTATGAAGCCTGGTGTTTTCCAACTTACCAAGATTAGTAAAAAAAGGGAAAGCGATAGATTTATTGGAGTAGCTTCAACAAACCATTGCGAGTTTCCGTATAATATTCCAATAATTCCGCTAACATGGAATAACCAAATAACACTAATAGAGATAAACTGAATATCAAGAGATTGATTTAATTTCATGAAATTAATTTAGGCATTTGATCTGAAACAATTTTTGCAGACAACAAACAAAGTGGGATCCCTCCTCCAGGGTGAACGCTTCCTCCACAAAAATATAGATTTTTAATTTTTTGTGAGAAATTTGGATGGCGTAAAAAAGCAGCCATTTTATTATTACTTGAAGAACCATATAACGCCCCTTGGTGAGATTGTGTTTTCTGCTGTATTAATGGAGGGGTAAGGCAGTCTTCCTCAACAATGAAATTCTCTATGTTTACTCCAAGTATTCGATTTATTTTTTTTACAAAACTTTTTCTGACAGTACTGCTAATCTGATCCCAATCTTGGCCTTTATCTGCTGGAGTGTTTATCATTACAAACCAGTTTTCACAACCAGAAGGTGCGTCTTGGAAAACGTCTTTAGAGCTTATATTAATGTAAACCGTTGGATCTTCAGCAACAGTCTGATCTTCAAATATCGCCTTGAATTCTGCTTTATAATCATCTGTAAAAAAAATATTATGCAAGTCTAGTTCTTCAAATATTTTAGAAATTCCTAGGTAAAATATAATAGCAGAACTCGATTGCTCTTGATTCAAAATATTAATTGGCTTCGGGGTTTTTGGCAATAAATATTTATAGGTTGGAAAGACATCCATATTTGAACAAACAAAATTTGAATTATAAAAATCCTTAGCTGTTTTCACACCAACTGTTTTATTATCTTCTACTAATATTTCTTCTACTTGTTCATTAAAGGAAAATTGAACTCCTTGCCGCTTAGCCAAATCATACAAAGAGGATGTAATGGAATCCATTCCTAGATCAGGAACAAAAGTTCCATAATAACTTTCCAGGTGCTGAACTAAGGTCATTATGCCCGGAGTTTGATATGGGTTTGATCCATTATAAGTAGCAAATCTATCATAGAACTGAACTAAATGGGGTTCCTGGAGTTGTTTTTGATTTACTTGATGAAGACTCTTACCTATTTCTAAAACTCGAATATTGAGAATTGCTTTTAGGGTATCTAAATTCAAATAAGACTTAATCTGATGTAAAGAACTTTTTAAAAAAATAGACTCGGTTAGATCATATTTTTTTTTGGCTTTTGCCCAATATTTCTTTAATACAAGTGGAGAAACTCCTAAAACATCTTCAACTTCAGATAAGAATTTTTCTGGATCATCATAAGCTTTAAGTCTTGTGCCATCTTCCCAAAAGTAATTACACCCAACTTCTTTTTTTTTGTATTTAAAGTGTAACTGTGGGTCTTCATCGCAAATCTCAAAAAGTTCCTCAACAAATTTTGGCATGGTGAATAACGAAGGTCCAGCATCAAATCGATAAGCACCTAGTTTAAAAGCGCTGAGTTTTCCTCCAGGATAAGCATTTGTCTCAAAAACATGTACTTTATATCCCTTTTGAGCTAGGCGAATACTGGTTGCAATTCCTGCAATTCCTGAACCAACTATAATTACTTTTTTACTCATAAGTAACATCATCTAAAAGTTCAAAACGGGAAAATAAATCTTCTTTATACCACTTCATTTTTCGGGTGTCCTTGACAATTTCAGCGTGGGCTTTACCTTTGTAAGCAAAAGTATTCACAGCATCTAAGCTCTCCCAAATGCTTATTGTTGCTTGCTGAATAAAAGGCCACTCCCCAATACCCTTATAAAAAAGAACTCCCTCTGCTTCTTCAATAGCCCGACTAGCCTTAGGGACTGATGCCCAAAAAGAGAATAAGCGATTCCAACGTAAAGTAGCCCGGGTTATAATGGCAATTTCTCCTTTAGGGGTTTCTTGCATAGTTAGATTTGATCCAAAAGGACTTTCTCCACTCCATCTACCATGGCTATGAATTGGTAGTAAACTCAAGGTTCGTATTTTATTAGAACGTTTTTTATATTCGAGAAAGATATCGCTTGTTTCAAAAAAATACTTAGCTTTCTCTTCACTTTTCCATACGCCTAAAAAGGCATAGGTTGAGAAATCAGGAAACAAACTAAATCCGGCTCCCGAGCCTGTGCCCATTAATTTAGAAAAAAGCAAGCCTTCTATCTCATGAAACTTCAATGGTGCCAATCCCATTTGCTTAAAAGCCCAAAACTTATTGGTTTCAAAAGTAAATAAAGTAAAAGTTGAAAAATTTTTCATTCTTGATCTAATCATTGCAAATATATGAAGAGTAAAAGTGATTATCATAAAAAAAGTAGTCCATTTGAGTTGAAAAATTTCTTATAATAAAACGTGAATCTTTTGTCAAAAGATTTTAGTAATTTTGATTATAAAATTTTTCCCCTATGACTGCTACTTTTGTTGCCAACGTTGTTATTATTACCACTGTAATTGTAGTGATTGGAATTATTCGAGATCTAACAAAAAAAGAGTAGATCTCTAAATTTATTTATGCTTTTTATAAAAAAAATGAGCAAAATCCTAATTTTATGAAAAAGAATATCTAACAAAACAGTCCATAAAAGACGCTATTTTATTTAAAAACTTTTTGTGTAAATGATTTTGTAAACGAATATAATTTTTAACAAGTAGATGCTTAAGGAATGGCTATTATGGAGAGAAAAAACTTGTTCTTTACTGGTCAGTTAACGGTTCCTGGATCGGGATTTTCACTGGCTTCGATTTCGGTGAAGCTTGAAGCCAGCTTGGTCGACTAAACCACCACCAGATAATTGTAATTTCTGAATCTTTTTCTTCAATTACTTTATTTAATACTTTAATATTTTCTTGGATATTAGCATCGTAATCATCTAACTGCTCCCTTATTTGCAACCACAACTCTATCCTTTTGAATAAATTGTATTTAATAAAATGATCTTTTTGAATGTATTCTCTATTTTCAATCCAGAAGTTATTTGATTCTACATTAATTCTTTTTAGATCAAAAACCCATTTATGTCCTAAACGATATGAAAAATCATCAATAAAACCTTTTTCTTCTTTATCGGTGTTAATTATAAGATATTTTAGATCAGTACCATCATAATTATTGTTAACCAATCTTCCAATATCGGAACCTAAAAATCGAAAAGTACCATCTAATTTAATTGCATCATAAACTACTCGTGGGGGATTAAATGCATCACGATTAGTATAATATGCCATGGGTGCAAAATGAAACTCTTGGTCAGTTTCCCAGGCCAAAAAGATACTATCATTATCTTGATCCCAACGGTCATATTGCTCCTGATACATCGCAGTTATCCATTCATTTTGTCCAATATATTCTTGGGTATATTCATGCATATCAACTAGTTCATCTCGAAGTCCCTTTAGGTTATCAATATTTGATTCTCGATCACCAAATTCTTCACCTTGTTGTTCCACTGAAAAAGAAACCAAAACACCAAAAAATACAATTAAAAACTCTACAAAGCCTTTTTTGAATCGATCAAAAAAGTCTTGATAAGAGAAACGATCACCAAGAGTTATTAATCTTAGCCACCAGCTCAGTTTATCTCTTTCTAATGAATTATCCTCTTCCATAATAGTGATAGTGTTGTAAATCTAGTGATAAATTGATAAACTATTCTTCTAAAGATGCGAAAGGCTTTGAAACATCAAAAATTTCTTGAATTAACTCAATCAAGAAGTTTTTAAAAGAAGAGATTGTATCTTTGTTTACTTTTTGGATATTTTTTTTTCCATCTAAATTCTTTAATCCAATTGGCAGTAAATAGCTGTCCATACTCTTAAAGCTAATAATTCCCGCAATAAGTTCTTGCTCTGTTTTCAAAAAATCTTCGTTTAAGTGAGAATAAAATAGAATTTGAAATAGAGCTCGCCTTTTTTCATCCCCTTTAAAACAATTCCAGTCTGAAATTTTAAGCTTAGCAGGTTCAATTTTACCAGACTTGTAATCAATTATCCTAAGAACACCATTATAAAGATCAACTCGATCAATTATTCCAGTAAGAGCAATTTCACCAACACCATCGACTTCTAGATAGGAGTTAAACTCTTCCTCCAGCTTAATTATTGTTATTGTATTTCCCTTTAAAATCAGTTCTCTTTCAATCTGAAGCATCTTAATTATAGACTTCTCAAGTGCAAATAACATAAGTTTGCTTTTGCCTAAGACGAATTCATCTCCCCCAAAAACAATGCGATAATGTTTCAGAAGAGTATCATTAACCTCCTTTATCATAGCTATAAAATAAGCCTCTTTTAAGGGTCTCTTTAAATAAGGTTCATAAAGTTCATTTAAAGCATTATGAGCAATAATTCCTAAATCAATTGAATTTATGGAATTGTCTAAAGTTTTCGACTGGTTTATTTTAAGAATTTTTTCATTATAAAACTTTAATGGATCAACTAAATATGCCCCTAAATAAGATGCAGAAAAACCTTTTTTAGCTTTTTTACTTAATATATCAATAACCTCTGTAGTTTTATAGACTTTTACTTTTTTAGATGGAATATTATTTGTGATAGCGGATTCAAAATGCTCTGTAATTCTATGTTGTTTTAATCCTAAAAAGCGAAGTTGATGAATAAATCGACTAGGTTCACCTGAATTTAATCCATCACTTTCAGAGTTGTAAATTAGAGTTATATTTTTTGCTCGTTGTAATAAACGATAAAAATGGTATGTATAAATGGCATCATTATCTAAAAATGTAGGAAGACCCATAGCTCTTTTTATTGCAAATGGAAAAACACTTTGAGATGATCTTCCTTTAGGAAGAATACCCTCATTTAAATTAGTAAGTATTACTGTATCAAAATCAAGTACTCTGGTTTCTAACATCCCCATGATCTGAAAACTCCCCATGGGATTACCTTTATAGTCTATAGTTAAAGTTTGTATTAATTCATTCCACAAATAATGTATTCCCCGCATTGAATTTATAATAGATAAAGTTTCCCCCATATTAAACAACTGTTGAATCAACTCTTGAATTAGAGTTAAATAGGTTGGATATAGTAAGTATTCTGGTGCCAATTTAACTTTTAAATGTTCTTGAGAAGCGATAGTAATATCTAAAATACGTTGAATAAAGCTTTCAACTGATTTAAAAGGGTTGAAAATTAAAGAACCAATCGGATGTCTTAGTAAATAGGATAATTCTTTAATATCTAAAAAAGTTTTATTGGTCCTCGAAAGTCTCATCAAGAAATCTGATCCTTTCTTTGAGTTTAAATTCAAAACTTCTTGAATCCAATCAAAACTTATAACTCTAAGAAAATTTACGTATTGAAAGCCTGTTGAAGTAGCTCTCAAATGCAACTCAAAGAAGTGATTGAAAAAAAGAGCTACAGGAGTATTTAAAAGAGAGTAACCCATTGTAACATTCCATTGATTAATTTCTTCAGGAAGACCAGATAAAACTGGAATTAAAATAGATTCATTTCCTAAAATTAGTGCAGTTTTTTTTAAAGAATTTGAAGATTTAAGAGAGTTTTTTAAAATTGAAGCTGCATATTTAGCCTGACCAATACTTTTAGGAATTCCTACTATCCTAATATCCTTAATTTCTTCAAAATTTGAAGGGAATTTCATTTTATCACTTTTACGATAGAAATTCCATTCTTTAAGATATCTTTTTATAAATCTTCCTGCTGCATGGTTTGTGTCTTGATAAAAATACTGGTCAATATCCCAAAATATTTGTGCTCGATTTAATTCTAAAAATGCTTGAAATAAGGTTGATTCAGCTGTATTAAGAGCATTAAATCCAATAAAGTAATGACGGTTATTTGTATTCTGCAAATAAATATCTACAGAATTTACTGCCTCTCGATATAGCATTCCTAAAGATCCTAAACCTTTTACTTCTAATGCGTTTTTATGATTATTGTAATAATCTATTAAGGACTTCCAGAAATTTTGTTGCTTTTCATAAGAATCATCTTGTCCTAAAAGTGAGTCAATTGCATGGTAAGAACTTAAATTTTCAAATGCAATATTGACGTCAACAAGGTAAGCATCTAAATCAGAAAAATCTTTTAAAAGTGCTGGAGCCCATTTAATAAATTCTTCAAATGTATCTAAATATTTTTTAGGAGTATTTGAAAAATAAATCTGATAAAAGTCAACAAGAGCGGTAGTTTTTGGAACAATCTTCAGAGTAGATAGTTCTTGAATAAACTCTTCAATACTAAAGATTTTTGGAGACAAAGTAGGTTTACTCAATTGTTTAGTAAGGGCTTCTTTGAAGAAAACTCCAGCCCTTATACTGGGTAAAACTATTACTAAATCACTTAAAGATGTGTTATTAGATATAATTTTTGATATACTTTCTTCTAGAAATGATTTCACCTTTAAAAGTAAAAAAACTTAATTTGAATTATTGTAAATTGTTTCAATAAAAACAAAAAACTCTGGCAATTGCAAGGTTTTTTGTTTGATTTTTTAAAAATTAATTTTTAGCTAATGCAAATTGAACTCTTCTATTAATTTTTCTACCTGTAGCTCGGTTATTATCTCCAACAGGCATCGTTTCACCGAATCCTTTTACTGAAATTCTTTTTGCATCTGCACCAAGAGTAGTTAGTGCAACTTTAACAGAATTAGCCCGTTCTTCAGAAAGCTTTTGATTATAGCCTTTACTTCCTTCGCTTGAAGTATAACCTTCAACAACGATCTGACTTTTTGGATAATTATCTAAAATTAATTTTATTTTTGAAATAACAGCTTGAGATTCTTCACCAACAATTTTATAACTTTCAGCTTTGAAACGAATAATTGAACTTTCGTTATTTAATTCTGTAATAATCTCATCTGGGATTACAGGGCATCCGTTATTGGAGGCAGTACCTGCAAGTTGTGGGCAAGCATCATCTTTATTTGGAATCCCGTCAGAATCTGCATCTAGCCAAGGACAACCGTTATTTACAATTGGACCAGCTTCTGTTGGACATGAATCATCTTTATCATTGATACTATCCCCATCAGAATCAGGACATCCATTCATTGCAGTTGTTCCTGCAAGTTGTGGACAAGCATCATCTTTATCAGAAAGACCATCTCCGTCGGAATCAGGACATCCATTCATTTTAATAGATCCTGCTGCGTTTGGACATGCATCGTCTTTGTCAGCAATACCATCTGCATCTGAATCAGGACATCCACCAAACTCTTCTAATCCAGCAACTTCTGGACACTCATCGAATTGATCATATACACCATCACCATCAGTATCGACACCACCAAATTTAAGCGATACTCCAAAAATATGTTGAAAGTGTTTAATTCCATCCTCTGCAAAAGTATGTTTATATGCTGTTTGATACGTTAAACCAACATTATCATTGAACCAGAAGTTTAAACCTGCACCAAAATTAAAAGAAGGGCTTTCCTGATTACCAAACCACGAATAACCTCCACCTAGTTCTGTAAATGGTTGCCATTTTGAACTATCTTTAGCTAAAGAATATCGTACAGAACCATCAATTGATCTGTATAAAAATGGTTGATTTACTATATTTCCTACTTTTGTGATGTTGGTTGCAGAAACACGAGCACCCAATGAAAAATTGTCAGATAAATAACTACTAACTCCGATTGATGAGAAAGCTGTATCTACATTCCAATGGTCTTCTGCATTAAAAAACTCACCAAAAAATTTACCTTGATCACCATATAATTCTGAACTAGAATTGGTTGGATAAGCATCAACAGCATTAATTCCAAAAGTAACTACCCATGGATTATTTGCGTCTTGAGCATTTACACCTCCAAAAGTTATAGCAAATACGAATATGATTAATATTTGTTTAATAGTTTTCATTTCAGATTATAATATATTAGCTGAACCGTGTAATTCTACTAAAATAGTGGTATCCAATGAGTTTTCAAAAAATAAAAGCTGTTTTTATTTAAATATTAGATCGAAACTACTTCGATTTCATTATTTTCATGAATATATACCAAATAACTTTGAATTTCCTTTGGATTAAACATTTGGATAACAGTATTTTGGTAATGTTCTATTTGATTTAGATCTTCTCTTTTAGGCTTACCCGTTTTGTAATCAATTATTATCATTTTATCATCGCTCTTCATTAGGCGATCAAGTCTTATGTTTTCTTTATTTGGAATTAAAATATCACGTTCATTCCAAACTGTATATTCATTTTTATAAAAAGAACTTAGAGCGGAATGCTTTAAAATATTTGTCAATATTTCCTTTACAAGATAAATATTATATTGATTAATCCTCCCTAACACATATGCCTCATCAATTATCCAATCTAAATCTTCAGCAGTTTCAAGTTTAGCTAGTAGATCATGTATTAAAATTCCCCAAACTTTGGATAAATTAATTTTTGATTCGTTTTGGTTTGCTGACTGAATCATTAAACTTCTTTGCCATTTCTTTATATTTATTTCAATTGAAAAAGCTTCGGGTTCTTTTAATTTATTTAATTTATTAACCAAAGGTCGTTTTTGACCGCGAACAAAAATTTGCAACTCTTTTATGCTGTTTATTTTTAAAAAGTTTTTAATAATATTAGCATAAGAAAATCTAATATTAGCGTTTTTAACACTAGTTGGTTTAAGGTTTGAAATTAAAATTAATTGCTCAACAGGTCGAGTCATAGCTACATAGAGAACATTCAGATCGTCTAATTCATTTGACTGGTTAACTCGATCAAATAAAGCTTTACCTTCGGTACCGTAATTATCAAGTCTTTTAGAAAAAGGTATCCATCCTGTGTTTATTGAATCTCCAAAAAACTCTTTTGTATCTAACCAAACTTTAGCTTTATGACTCCCCTGAGATGAGTCATCTAAAAAAGGAAGAATAACTACAGGAAACTCTAATCCTTTAGCTTTATGAATTGTAAGTACCTGCACAGCATTTAAACCTCTAGGAGAAGCTACATACAATAAGTCGCCTTGCTGATCCCAATGCATTAGAAAACTTAATAGGTCGTTATTTTTCTGTTGACTAAATTCGAATACATGATCTAAGAATGTTTGAAGATGTGCATCCATTGTTACACTTAATTTAAACGAATAAAAAGCAACTTCAACAGCTTCATATAAGGGTAATGCTTTAAACTTTGAAAAGTTAAACTCTATTTCAAAACTATTAAATACATCTTGAATTGGTTTTCTTAAATATCTTGAAATAAAAGTATGATAAGGCTCTTCAACTTCAAAGTTTATTTTTAAAGACTCTAAAATCAAAAGTTTTTCGTTCAAGTTTTCTTCATTCAAAGCCAATTGAAGCAGAGCTATTAGAAACTGAACCTCTTTTGAATGATTTAAACTAAGTGATTCAGAGGACAAAAATGGAACTCCTTGAAGAACTAAAAACTCGCTTACTTTTGCAGCTTGTGCTTTTGTTCTAACTAAAACTGCAATTTCATTAAAATCAAAACCTTGTTCCAATGAAGATTGAATTGCTTCATGAGTTTTCTCAACATGGATATTTAATGCGACATAATTATTCTTTTCAGAAAATTGATCTATTTCTACATACCCAATTGAAATATTTTTAATTAACTGCCTGAAACTATTTTTAAATATGTCTCTATTCTGAGTTGAATTAATTTGTGGCAGTAATGTTTTGAAAAAATCATTATTGAAGTTAACAATCGTTTCAAAACTTCGATAGTTTTCTTTTAAAGGAATAACCTTTGATGGAACCTGGAAAGGATTTTCTCCATTCAAAAGACTTAAAAACTGCTCAACTCTACCTCCTCGCCAACGATATATTGATTGTTTAGGGTCGCCAACTATTAATAATGTCCCAGGAGTGCCGTCTTCACCCAAACCTTCTAGTGGTTGACCTATTAAAGGAATTAAATTTGACCATTGTAAAATTGACGTATCCTGAAATTCATCTAAAAAATAATAGCAATAGTGCTCGCCTAAACGTTCATAAATATAAGGAGCTGGCTGATGAAGTATTTCCTTTGATATACGAATATTAAAAGTTGCTAGCAACACCTTATTATTTTCATGCTGGTATAATTCAAGTTCATTTGCTAATATTTTTATTAAGCTTAATGGAATCCATTGACTCAACATATCATTAGCTAATGAAAGCTTATGGTATTGTTTTTTTGCTTTATGAAATTCAGAGTTTATAGCAGGGAGCAAACTGTCAATAATACTCGCCTTTGATGAGTCTAAATAAGCGTTATATATGTTTTGTTCAAGAGCCAAGTTTTCTTCAAGCTTGTTATCATACAATCTATTAAAATCAAGCTTTTTAAGTTTTTCAAAATGATTAAATAATAAGCCTCTACTAAAGTCAATTTTATTCAGTCCTTTACTTTCAATTGACATAAGTACACTCGAACCTATTAGACTTATATTATGTTTAATTGACTCACTAAATGCTTTTAATTTCTTGTGTTGCTGATCAAAAGAAGATCGTGATTGCATTAAAAGCTCTTGAATTGGAATCCGATCATTTTCATTTAGAAGCAATTCTGCAATTCTTATTAAGTTTTTACTAATATCCCAACTAAGATTATCATTAAACTTTTGTAAGGTAAATAATTCAAGTAATCTAGTTACTTCATAATTTGAACCTACCTTATTAATTACTCTTTCTACAACTTCAGGTAAAATTTGATTTTGCTGAATTTCAACTTCAAATGATCCTGAAAGTCCTAAATCACGAGCAAAACTTCTTATTATTCTGTGAGTAAATCGATCTAAAGTAACAATCTCAAAGGCAGCATAATCATGTAAGATTAACTTTAAAGCTTTTTCAGACCTATATGCAAGTTTCTTTTCTGACAACTCTAATTCGAGGCATAAATCAGAAGCCATTTGCGAAGTTTCACTTTTATCTTTTATTACAGAAAAATCATTTAAATTTTTTAAAATTCTAGATTTCATCTCAAAAACAGCCTTGTTAGTAAAGGTAAGTCCTATCATTTTTCGATATACATCAGCATTTGGTTTAGAAAGTAATCTTTTCAAAAAACGAAAAACTAAATTATAGGTCTTTCCAGAACCAGCAGATGCACTAATGATATTTATAGGAGTGTAATTATGTTTCATAAGATTATGGTATAAATGTAAAGATTCTTTAAGTTTGTATACTAATCTTTAAAATAAAAAAAATGTCTTTTGAATTACCTAAGTTACCATATGCATTCGATGCATTAGAACCAAATATTGATGCTAGAACGATGGAAATTCACCACGGAAAACACCATAATGGTTATACTACAAATTTAAATAATGCAATCTCTGGAACAGATTTAGAAGGACAGTCTATTGAAACAATCCTTACGTCTCTTGATTTAAATAATGTTACTGTTCGAAATAATGGAGGTGGGTTTTATAATCATCGTTTATTTTGGAATGTAATGAGCCCAAACGGAGGAAGAGTTCCTTCCGATGCTCTTGCAAATGATATAAATACTGTATTTGGTTCATTTGAAGGGTTTAAAGATGCCTTTGCTAAAGCTGCAGCAACTAGATTTGGATCTGGATGGGCATGGCTCTGTGTGCACAAAGGTGGGAAAGTTGAAGTCTGTTCAACTGCAAATCAAGATAACCCTTTAATGCCTGGAATTGGTTGTGAAGGATTTCCTATCCTCGGAATAGACGTATGGGAACACGCCTACTACCTAAATTATCAAAATAGAAGGCCTGATTATATTCAAGCATTTTTCAATGTTGTTGATTGGACTAAAGTAAGTAAATATTATTCAGAAAACATTTAATAAATAATTTGTTTACAACCCAAAAAGATAGCTAAAGCTCTCTTTTTTTGTGAAATAAAAGTTGATTAAAATAAAAAAGAAGGAATAAATTCCTCCTTTTTTAACTCAATTTTACCATGAGCTTAACTTAATAATGTTCAAGCATAGTAAAAATGGGATTTTCTTTCAGATCTTTACAATAAAATAGACTAAAGTCTTTTTTGTCGGTTAAACGGCTAATATGCCCTTTCGGACTTTCCTTCATAAAAATTCATAAATGCTCTATTAACTACTCGATTACCTCCTGGAGTTGGATAGTTTCCGGTAAAATACCAATCTCCTCTGTTCTCTGGACATGCAGCATGTAAACTATCAATGTCTTGATAAATGATTTTCACCTCAGCATTTAAATCCTGCCCAACTAAAAGGAAAGCAATTTTATTAGAAATTTTTTCAACACTAAAAGGCATATATAAGGCACGAACATGATTTGAAATCTCTTCACCATAAACTTCTTTTGAAGCTTTGCAATTTTTATATATAGAATCTAAACACTTATTTAATGTTCCTTGATCTTCATGAAGTGCTAGTGCTGCTTGAAAAGCAATAAAATCCTCAAGCTTTGCCATATCTATACCATAACAATCAGGGTATCTTATTTGTGGTGCACTAGATACTACAATAATTTTCTTTGGTCCTAAACGATCAAGCATGGTTAAGATGCTTTTCTTTAAAGTTGTTCCTCGAACAATACTATCGTCTATAATAACTAAATTGTCTGTTGGCTTTACAACTCCGTATGTAATATCGTATACGTGAGCTACTAAATCATCTCTGCTAGAGTCAGAAGTTATGAAAGTTCTAAGCTTAGCGTCTTTGATTGCTATTTTTTCTATCCTTGGGTTTAATTTTAACAATTCTAGAACACGCTCTCTGTTAATAGGAGTCTTGTCAATCTCTTGTGAAATTTGATTCTTTAAATGATTTTGAGCTTCTCCTACTAATCCATAAAAAGAAGTTTCAGCAGTGTTAGGAATAAAAGAAAAAACAGTATTTTCAATATCGCTGTTTATGTTTTTTAATATTTTAGGAAACAGTAATTTACCTAATTTTTTTCTCTCTTTATATATAGAAGCGTCACTTCCTCTAGAAAAATAGATCCGCTCAAAAGAACATGATCTTTTCTCGAGGGGCTCTAAAACTTGCTCAAAGGAAGTCTCTCCTGATTTCTTAACAATCATAGCGCTTCCTGGGTTTATTTCTTTTATATCATCTAACTTAACATTAAAAACAGTTTGAATAACTGGACGCTCCGAAGCTACAACTACAATTTCATCATCCTCATAAAAAAAAGCAGGACGAATACCCGCTGGATCTCTTAACACAAAAGCATCTCCATGACCGAGCATTCCAGCCATTGCATAGCCTCCATCCCAATTTTTAGCAGCTTTTCTTAGTATTTTAGAAATATTAAGACGCTCTGCTATTAATGGCGAAGCCTGAAATTTATTAAAACCTTCTTTTCTTAGTCTCTTATATATTTTAGCTACAGCATCATCCAAGAAATGACCTATTTTTTCCATTACAGTAATCGTATCAGCTCTTTCTTTTGGGTGCTGTCCCAGAGAAATTAAATTATCAAACAATTCATTAACATTTGTCATATTAAAATTTCCTGCTACAATCAAATTCCTGTGCATCCAATTATTTTGCCTTAAAAAAGGATGAACACTTTCGATACCGTTATTTCCAAATGTTCCATAACGAACATGACCTAACATAAGCTCCCCTAAATAAGGAGCCAGCTGTTTTAGTAATGTCGTGTCATTCTCTATGTCTGGGTATTCATCAATTTTTTTTTGAATTCTAGAGCTTATTTGATTGAAAATGTCTTGAATCGGCTGCTTTTCACACGAACGAACACGACTGATGTATCGTTCTCCTGGCTCCATGTCAAACTTAATACTAGCAAAACCTGCACCATCTTGGCCACGATTATGCTGTTTTTCCATCATCAAATACATCTTATTAATTCCAAATAAAGCTGTACCATACTTTTCTTTATAAAAAGAAAGTGGTTTTTTGAGTCGCAATAAAGCTATTCCGCACTCGTGTTTGATGGCATCACTCATATATATTTTTGTTTTTCATTCCAATCAAAATTAGTAAGACTTCTGAATTTATCAATCCTTTTGGAGATCGATTCAGATGTTACTGATAAAAGGGCATTAACGCCAAACTCTTCAACAGTAAAAGATGCTAAAACGGAACCGTAAATAATTCCCATTTTTAACGTTTCGAAATTAATAGTATCTGTATTCGCTAATATTCCGGATATTCCTCCTGCAAAGCTGTCTCCAGCTCCAGTTGGGTCAACAACTTGCTCAATTGGAAATGCTGGGGCAATAAATACTTTACCTTCTCCAAAAAGTATAGCTCCATGTTCCCCTTTTTTTATAATAACGTATTTAGGACCCATTGCATGAATTTTTCCTGCAGCTTTGACTAAAGAATGCTCTTCAGACAACTGCCTGGCTTCTTCATCGTTAATTGTAATTAAATCTACTTTTGCTATCACTTCATCTAAGGTAGATCTAAAATGATCCATCCAAAAGTCCATCGTATCTAAAACTACAAACCTTGGGCCTTCTCCCATCTGATTTAGAGCGGATAACTGAACTCCAGGATGAAGGTTACCAATCATCATGACTTCAGCATTTCTGTATAAAAAAGGTACATTAGGATTGAAATTATCAAGGACATTTAATTGAGTATCTAATGTAGTTCTGGTATTCATGTTATCGTGATAAAGTCCACTCCAAAAAAATGACTTACCACCAATTACCTGTTCAACTCCTGAAATGTCAACTTCTAGATCTTTTAAAATTTTTAGATCACTTTCTTCAAAATCATCACCAATTACTGAAACTAAACCGCAATCAATATCAAACTTTGAACTTGCGAGAGCAATATAAGTTGCTGCTCCCCCTAATATTCTGTCAACTTTGTCAAAAGGTGTTTCAATAGCATCGTAGGCCATTGTTCCTATAACAAGTAATTTATTCTTCATAAGGTAAAGATAAAGCTTCTTTTGAGCTTCTGTAGTTCAAAAGAAGTTTTAGTGTTTTATATTATTCTGTTTTTCAAAAAAAACATCATTTAGTTTAATTCCATTTTTTGCGGCATCAAAAGCTAATCGGTCACATCGTTCATTTTGAGGGTGATCATTATGTCCTTTTATCCATTTAAACTCAACATTGTGAAGTGCATAAATAGCTAGGAACCTCTTCCATAAATCTGAATTTTTTTTCCCCTTAAAATTTTTAGCTTTCCATCCAAAAACCCATTTTTTCTGAACCGAATCAATTACATATTTAGAATCTGAAAACACAAGTACATTTAAAGATTGTTCCTTGAGTTTTTCTAGAGCTATAACAACGGCTAAAAGCTCCATTCGATTGTTTGTGGTATGCAAATAACCCTGGGAATATTCTTTGATATACTTTTTTCCAACTAACTCCATAATAATTCCATATCCGCCTGGACCAGGATTACCAAGAGCAGATCCATCTGTGTAAATATGAATTTGAGCTTTTTGCAATTTACTATTTATTTAAAATTTGATCAATTACTATTGGATAATACATATGCTCTAATTTATGAACTTTTTTAGCAATAGAATTTGGATCATCATGTGAGTCGATTTCAACTTGAGTTTGAAAGATAATTTCCCCTTCGTCATAATTTTCATTAACATAATGAATGGTTATTCCGGTTTGGGTGTCTCCAGATTTTTTTACAGCTTCATGAACATAAGAACCGTACATGCCTTTCCCTCCATACTTCGGAAGTAATGCAGGATGAATATTTATTATCTTATTTGGAAAAACTTGAACAAGTTTTTGTGGAATTTTCAATAAAAACCCAGCTAAAACAATCAAATCAGGTTTTAAATCACTTAAATATGATACTATTTCGCTTGATTTAAAAAAACTTTTATCAAAACAAGAACAAGGAACATTGAAAGATCTAGCACGACCAAAAACAGCTGCTGAACTCTTGTTTGATATAACATAAGAAACCGTCACATTTGAAGAGTTTTGAAAGTAGCGAATAATCTCTTCTGCATTTGAACCGTTTCCTGATGACAGGATTATTATTTTTTTTAACATCTTAATAAAAACAAAATAACGGATAATCCCGTAAGCAGAAAAGAAAACATGCAGCTTCCTGAAAAAAAGTTAAAAAAAAACCAATTAACTTGAGTTAAATGACGTATTCCTTTAAAGTTTTTTATTTTTGCAACTAAACAAAATTAAAAAGATATTTATTATGTCAGACATTTCATCAAGAGTTAAAGCTATAATTGTAGATAAATTAGGCGTTGACGAAAACGAAGTAGTTACTGAAGCAAGCTTTACAAATGATCTAGGTGCAGATTCTTTAGACACTGTAGAGTTAATTATGGAATTTGAAAAGGAATTTGATATCCAAATTCCTGACGATCAAGCAGAAAATATCGCTACTGTTGGTCAAGCTATTCAATACATCGAACAAGCCAATTAAAAATTAGAAATTTATGACTCCAAGACGAGTAGTTATTACCGGATTGGGTGCATTAACACCTATTGGAAACACCCTTCCTGAATATTGGGAGGGTCTTATTTCTGGTAAAAGCGGTGCAGCCCCTATTACCTATTTTGATGCTTCTCAATTTAAAACAAAATTTGCTTGTGAATTAAAGGATTTCGATATTCTTGATTTTATGGATAAAAAAGAGGCGCGAAAACAAGATCGTTTCACACAATATGCGCTTGTTTCGACTCAAGAAGCTATAGAAGACTCTATGCTTCCATTAGATACTATAAATAAAGATCGAGTTGGTGTAATTTGGGGAGCTGGAATAGGTGGTCTAGAAACGTTTCAAAACGAAGTGCTGAATTTTGCTGCAAACGATATGAAGCCAAGATTTAATCCATTCTTTATACCGAAGATGATTCCGGATATTGCTCCCGGATTAATATCAATCAAATATGGATTTAGAGGTCCAAACTTTGCAACAGTATCTGCATGTGCTTCTTCCTCTAACGCAATTATAGACTCACTCAACTACATACGCCTAAACCATGCCGATGTAATGATCGCAGGTGGTTCGGAAGCCGGGGTAACTTATGCTGGGATTGGAGGCTTCAATGCCATGCATGCACTATCAACTAGGAATGATGATCCTAAAACCGCCTCACGTCCTTTCGATAATGATCGTGACGGTTTTGTATTAGGTGAAGGTTCTGGAACTCTTATTTTAGAGGAATATGAAAATGCAAAAGCCCGTGGGGCAAAAATTTATGCCGAAATTGTTGGTGGTGGACTTTCCGCTGACGCATATCACATGACTGCACCTCATCCTGAAGGTATTGGAGCTAGAAATGTTATGCTTAATTGTCTTAGAGACGCTAACTTTAAACCAGAAAATGTAGATATCATTAATATGCATGGAACTTCAACAGGTCTTGGAGATCTTGCTGAATCGAAGGCTATTAAAGAGGTTTTTGGTGAGCACTTGTACTCTATGAACGTGAATTCTACTAAATCGATGACAGGTCATTTGCTCGGAGCCGCTGGAGCAATAGAAGCTATAGCGTCGATTATGAGTATTCAAGAAAATATTATTCCACCTACTATTAATCATCAGATTCAAGATGAAGCAATTGATTCTAAAATCAATTTCACCTTTGGTACTGCACAAAAAAGAGAGGTTAAGGTCGCTTTATCTAATACTTTTGGTTTTGGTGGACATAATGCTTGTGTGATGTTCAAAGAAATTTCTTAATTTTAAAAGTGAAATTTATTCTAAAACTATGGTCTAAAAAATCTATAGACCAAGATCTTATTGACAAACTTGAAGCACTTTTGGGTTATATACCTTCGGATAAAAACATTTACAGAGCTGCATTCACTCATAGTTCAATGAACTTGAAAAATACTGAAGGTAACCCCTTAAATTTTGAGCGATTAGAGTATTTAGGTGACTCTATTCTTAGTGCAATAGTTGCAAGTTACTTATTTGAAGTATTACCAGAGGCAAATGAAGGAAAGCTGACCAGGATGATGTCAAAAATAGTAAGTAGAGGAAAATTAAATCATATTGGCAAAGAAATGAAACTATTAGATTTACTCGTTTTTAATGGAAAGAAAGAGAATTTTGGAGATAATATTTATGGGAATATTTTAGAAGCATTAATCGGAGCTATTTTTATCGACAAGGGCTATGAAAAATGTAAAAATATTTTAGTTAAAATATTTTTTAACCCGTATATTGAAATAGAAGCCCTTCAAAATAAAGTGATTTCCTATAAAAGTTTATTAATTGAGTGGAGTCAAAAACAAAAAAAGAATCTAATTTTTGAAACAGAAGCTGATAAGAGAAAGGATCCCGAATTAAATTTTAATTGTAAAATTTTACTAAATCAAGAAGTAATAACTAAATCACGAGATGTTTCTAAAAAAAAGTCGGAGGAAAAAGCTGCTAAAAATGCTATTCATATTTTAAAAATTTAAACAAAATCGAAAAGCTTTTTAGTGCCGTTTATGTTCCTAATAAATGATAACTGGATTGATTTTGTTTCAAATGACTACCTTTAGACATTAATGAATTATAAGAAACATCACTTAGAAGAAACAATAGAAGCGGAATCTTTTTCATTAATTGCCATTCACACTTCTTTAGAAGATTTTCAGCTAGCGTATTTCATTAACAAAAACTGTTCAACTTTCTTTAAAAGAAATCATGACCTATTTTCGTCTCATTTGAAAACAAGTATTAAAGGAATGGTTTGGGAAAACAGTTGGGATAAAGATAGTTATTTTCACTTATTCAGTAATAAATATAGTCTCGAAAAAGGGACTTCAGAGCTGGTTTCTGAATTATTTCCTGGAAAAGTAATTGAAGTTAAAAATCTTGTTTTACCAGAATTTAGAGAAGTAAATTATTTTATCAAAAAACAAGTAGATATATCTGATGATTCATTTATAAAAAAAATAAATAAACTGCCTGGAATACAATTTGCATATTGTGTTAACGAAAACAATATAAAATCAAATAAAAATATAATTTTTGACTAATGCCATTACTAAAAAAAACAAAGATAGTTGCGACACTAGGACCCACATCTGAAAGTATAGAAATTCTTGAAAAAATGATGATTGCCGGAACTAACGTATTTAGAATTAATTTTTCACACGCTGACCACAAGGATGTTGTTAAACGTATAAAAATAATAAGAGAATTAAGTGAAAAACTAAATCTTCATATTTCAATTCTTGGAGATCTCCAAGGGCCTAAGCTTAGAATAGGCGATATTAAACAAGGAGCTTTTATTGATCCAGGAGATATAGTTCAGTTTAATACAGCTGAACCTTTCGAAGGAAACTCAAAATCTGCTTATATGACATATAAACGTTTTCCGTTAGACGTAAATCCAGGAGAATGCATTTTATTAGATGATGGAAAGCTAATACTCGAAGTTGTTTCATCAGACAGAAAAGATCTGGTTACCGCAAAAGTAATTCAAGGAGGACCATTCAAATCTAAAAAAGGAGTTAATCTTCCTAACACAAATTTGTCATTACCTGCATTAACTAAGAAAGATATCGAAGATACTCTTTTTGCAATAGAGCAAAAGATAGACTGGATAGCCCTCTCATTTGTACGTAAAAGTGATGATCTAATCGAACTTCAGAATCTTATTAAAAAATACTCTGGCCATAAGATTCCAATTATAGCAAAAATTGAAAAACCGGAAGCTCTTGAAAATATAGATAAAATTATAGCCTACTGTGATGGACTGATGGTAGCGAGAGGAGACTTAGGGGTTGAAGTTCCTGCTGCAGAAGTTCCTTTAATTCAAAAAAACTTAGTTTTAAAAGCTAAAAAAGCTCGTATTCCTGTTATTATTGCTACTCAAATGATGGAGACAATGATTGAAAGCCTAACGCCAACTAGAGCTGAAGTAAACGATGTTGCAAACTCTGTTATGGATGGTGCAGATGCAGTAATGCTTTCTGCTGAGACCTCTGTTGGTAAATATCCTGTAGAAGTAATAGAAACAATGGCTTCTATTCTTAAAAGTGTTGAAAACTCTCCATTAATAACAGTTCCTCAAAATCCACCGAAAATCAGAACCCCTAGATTCATAACAAAATCTGTTTGTTATCATGCTGCCCATATTGCAAATGAAATAAATGCCAAAGCAATTTGTACGCTTACTAATAGTGGTTATACTGCTTTTCAGATTTCAGCATGGAGACCATCGGCATATGTTCTAGTTTTCACCTCAAATAAAAGAATTTTATCTCAACTAAATTTACTTTGGGGCGTAAAAGCATTCTACTATAATCGATTTGAAAGCACAGACAATACAGTAGAAGAGGTAAATAAAATTGCAGAAAAAGAAGGTTTTGTTAAAAAAGGAGATATGTTAATCAATTTAGCTGCAATGCCTATTATAGATAAAGGAATGGTTAATACTCTTCGTGTTTCTTTAATTTAAAAAGGAAAACTCATTTGTACTTCCATTTTTTCTGAATCAATAGTTGCTTCTTTTTGAAAATGTACATTAAGATTCGAAATTGTTATCCCAATAAGACGAACAGAATTTTGTAGTTTTTCTTGATACAATAACTGAAGGGCATGTTCAATTAACAAGCTTTTATCTGATATGAAAAAAGGAAGTGTCTTACTTCTGGTTTGTTGAATAAAATCAGAGTATTTAATTTTAAGTATTATGGTTTTTCCAGAATAATTGTAGCGCTTAATTCTTTTATTGAGCTCTTCTGCTATCTGTTCTATTTTTTCTGAAATAAAAACTTCACTAGTTAAATTTTCTCTAAAAGTATGTTCTGTACCAATTGATTTGGGTAAACGGGTTGGTTTTACAGGATTATTATGAACCCCCCTAATTGCATTAAAATAATAGGCTCCAGACTTGCCAAAATGTTCTATTAAAAAAGGTTCTGATTTTTGTTTTAAATCCTTTCCCGTAAATATTCCTAGGTTATACATGCGTTTAGCAGTGATTTTACCAACACCATGAAAAAATCTTACATCTAAAGGTTCAAGAAATGAAAGTACATCTTCCGGAGGTACTGTTTTTTGACCGTTAGGCTTATTATAATCACTTGCTATTTTAGCTGTAAATTTATTAATTGAAATTCCTGCAGAAGCATTTAACCCTGTTTTTCTTTTAATTCTATCACGGATTTCAGTTGCTAAAAGTGTAGCTGAAAAGATTTTTTTTTTGTTTTGGGTAACATCTAAATATGCTTCATCTAGGGAAAGAGGCTCCACTAAGTCCGTATATTCTGAAAAAATGGATCGAATCTGATTTGATATCTCTTTATATCGATCAAATCTAGGTTTTACAAAAATAAGATCTGGACAATTACGTTTAGCAACAATCCCGCTCATTGCACTCCTAACACCAAACTTTCTAGCTTCGTAACTAGCAGCTGCTACAACACCTCTGTCGGACCCTCCTCCAACAGCAATAGGTCTTCCTATTAAACTTCGGTTGTCTAATTGTTCAACAGATGCATAAAATGCATCCATGTCTATATGAATGATCTTTCGAATATAATTTTCCTGATCCATATGCTAAATTACATATCTTTAACGGTTTATGAAATAATAATTTAAATGATAGAAATAGAACGAAAGTTTTTAGTAACCTCATCTGAATACAGGAAATCATATCATCGCAAGAGCATGATTATTCAAGGATATTTATCCAAAGATCCAAACCGGATAGTTAGAGTTCGTATTCGAGGTGATCAGGGGTTTATTACTATAAAGGGAATTTCAACCAAAGATGGTTTAAGTCGCTATGAATGGGAAGATGAAATTTCTGTAATTAAAGCTCAAGAATTAATGTTACTTTGTTTACCTATAATAATTAAAAAAAATCGATATGAAATAAATTTTAAAGGGAGTCTTTTTGAGGTGGACGAATTCATAGGTCTTCACCAAGGACTTATTATTGCGGAAGTAGAATTAAATAGTATAGAAGACAAAATAGAACTACCTACTTGGGTTGGTGAGGAGGTTACTGGAAATAAAAATTACTATAATTCTTATTTATCAAGCCCAGTTTGATAAAATTGAAAAAGATTCCTTTCTAAGGTTACAAATTTCTAAAAAAATAAGACTTTTAAATTTTAATTAGTTCCTTTTTCCATTTACTAATAAGACTTAATTATTCCACACAGTAAATTGTTGTTTCGAGTTATTCTCTAATATATTTTTACACTAAAAAATCTTTTGTGATTTTATACTAAAACAATCATTTATTAAGATCTCGTCATAACATTGATTATTTTCTTCAAGCTGGAGGTGCCAATATTACTGAATAATGTGGCAAAATTAATTTATTCACTTTTATATATTTTTAGAATAACATCTCCTGCAGCATTCATATAAGCTCTATACATTCCAGGAGTATTAAATTCCATAGCTACATTTCCTTTAGTATCCAAAACAACAACACCTCCATCTCCACCAAGATCTGATACCTTTTTCAATACCTGTTTGGAGGCTTGTATTACACTGAGATTCTTATACTCAACTAGGGCTGCAATATCATGAGCAACTACTGAACGAATAAAAAATTCGCCCCAACCTGTTGCTGAAACTCCACAACTTGAATTACTCGCATAGGTCCCTGCGCCAATAATTGGAGCATCTCCAATTCGTCCCCATTTTTTATTGGTCATTCCCCCTGTAGAAGTTCCAGCTGCTAAATTTCCTTGAAGATCTAAAGCTACACAGCCAACTGTTCCAATTCGTTGATTTCTGAAATATTGAATTTCTGTTTCGGTTAAAGTAGTTTTTTTATTAACCTCTCTAATTTTAATACGTTTAAGTGCGTTAAGTCTTCTCTTTGTAATAAAGTAGGATTCAGGAACTGTATCTAAACCTTGCTCAACAGCAAACCTGTCTGCTCCAGCTCCTGAAAGCATTACATAAGGAGAATTAGTCATAACCTTTATTGCAGCACTAATTGGATTCTTAATATGTTTAACTCCAGCAACGGCTCCTGCATTTAATGTTCTCCCATCCATATACGATGCATCTAAAGCGATCGATTCGTCTGAAGTTAGAACGGCACCAATACCTGAATTAAATAGAGGAGAGTTTTCCATGACAAGGATTGTTTGTTCAACTGCATCCTGACTTGTTCCTCCAGCTTTTAAAATTTCATGACCTGTTTTTATGGCTTCTTCAAGCTTCTCTAGATATGCTTTTTCCATCTCATCGGACATATGCTCTTTTAAAATAGTCCCTGCTCCACCATGTATAACAATTCCAAAAGTTGGTTTTTTTAAATCATCCAAAGAAGAACAACCCAATAAATGGATTAGCATAAATATTTTTAAAATATATTTCATTTTAAGTTTTTTAAATTATTAACGCATTTCTAAGATAGAAAAACCTTTTAATTATAAATATTAATCATTGTGGTTTTAGAATAAGTTTTACATTTAGTGAATAAAATAAATTTATGTCAAAATTAATACAAGACCTCCTTAAAGAATTAGAAGTTGATGAAAATCAAACAGGTTGCTCTACAGGATTTAATTGGTTTGCCCGAGGCAATTGCATTGAATCTATCTCTCCAGTAGATGGTTCGATTTTGGGCAAAGTGAAAACGGCTAATTTCGAAGATTACGAAAAAGTTTTACAAACTGCAAAAGAGGCTTTTATTAGCTTCAGAAAAATGCCCGCACCTTTGCGTGGCGATCTGGTTCGTCAGTTTGGAAATGCTTTAAGAGAAAAAAAAATACTTTTAGGACAATTGGTGTCATGGGAAATGGGGAAGTCACTACAAGAAGGCTTAGGAGAGGTTCAAGAAATGATCGATATCTGTGACTTCGCAGTGGGTCTTTCAAGGCAACTTCAGGGAACTACAATGCATTCAGAAAGACCAAATCACCGTATGTATGAACAATATCAATCATTGGGAGTTGTTGGAATAATTTCAGCATTTAATTTTCCTGTTGCTGTTTGGGCATGGAATACTGCATTGGCTTGGATTTGTGGAGATGTTACGGTTTGGAAACCTAGTGAAAAAACACCTCTTTGTTCTATTGCTTGTCAAAAAATAATTGGAAAAATACTAAAAGAGAATAATTTCCCGGAAGGGATTTCCTGTCTTTTAAATGGCGAAGCAGAAGTTGGTCAATGGCTTAGTGAGGATCGAAGAGTTCCATTATTATCAGCAACTGGATCGACACGAATGGGTAAAATAGTAGCTCAAAAAGTTGCTGCTAGACTTGGAAAGTCACTATTAGAATTAGGAGGAAATAATGCACTTATTATCACGCCTAACGCAGATTTAAAAACAACTCTTCTTGCTGCAGTTTTTGGAGCAGTAGGAACAGCAGGTCAACGATGTACATCAACACGAAGACTTATCATTCACAAATCTATTTTTACCGAAGTACAAAATAAAATCAAAAATGCCTATAAACAATTACGTATAGGGAATCCTTTAAAAGCAGAAAATCATGTTGGCCCTTTAATCGACAAAGACTCTGTAATTCAATATAATCATGCTTTGAAAGAAATCACAGAAGAGGGAGGTGAATGGATAGTAAAGGGTGCTGTACTTTCTGGCTCAGGATATGAAAGTGGTTGCTATGTTCAACCAGCAATAGCTAAAGTAAATGCAGATAGCGAAATGGCACAGAAAGAAACCTTTGCTCCTATCCTTTATCTAATTGAGTATTCTGGTTCCATAGAAAATGCTATTGAACTTCAAAACGATGTTAAACAAGGACTTTCATCTGCTATTATGACACAAAATCTTCAAGAAGCTGAAACATTTTTATCAAATTGGGGAAGCGATTGTGGAATCGCTAATGTGAACATTGGTACTTCTGGTGCAGAAATAGGTGGAGCTTTTGGAGGCGAAAAAGACACAGGAGGCGGAAGAGAAAGTGGGTCAGACGCGTGGAAAGTTTATATGAGAAGACAAACCAATACCATAAATTATTCTGATGATTTACCCTTAGCACAAGGTATTAGATTCGATTTATAAACGTAAGTTTCATTATCTTTACTTGATCAAAAAATAAAAAATGTATTCATTCTTAAAAACAGCTCATTCTTATTGGGCGCTAACTGTTCTATTTCTTCTAATTTTTGCTATTGCAAACGCTTTTATAGGTATCATAAAGGGAAAAACATTTGACTCAACAGACTTTAGAAGATCATTATTTGTTTTAATTACTTCTCATATTCAAATTTTACTTGGAATTTTATTATACTTTTTCTCTCCTTGGTTTGGAAAATGGAGTGTCCTCGGAATGGGTGTAATGAAAGATAGTTCTGCTCGTTTATATTTAGTTGAACACCCAACCGTTAATCTTTTAGCTGTTGTCCTAATTACCATGGGTTGGTCTATGCATAAACGTCAATCTTTAGATGTAAAGAAGTTTTCACGTATTGGAATTTTTTATTCGCTTGGTTTCTTTTTGATTCTTTCGAGGATCCCATGGAATGTTTGGTTTCAATAGTAGAATAAAAACCTTATAGTAGTAATTATATGATAACCGGAAAAAGACCAGAAATAAAACATATTCTACTCAAGAATAAACTTAAAGTTGCAGTTCTTGGAGGGGGAAGCTGGGCAACAGCGTTAATTAAAATGCTTCTTGAAAATAAACGTAATGTTGGATGGTATATCAGAAGTGAAAAAAATAAAAGTTTCATTAAAAAAAATCATCATAATCCAAATTATTTAACCTCAATTACCCTCAAAACAAAAAGACTCAAAATAAATACAGACATTAACTCTGTGGTTAGTGATGCAGATATAATTATTGTTGCAATTCCCTCTGCTTTTATTATTGATGAATTCAAAAAACTTAATATCTCTTTAAAAGATAAAATAGTTGTTTCTGCTGTAAAAGGTGTTTTACCAGAAAACATGAAGGTTACAGGTACATATTTTCATGAAAATCATAATGTGCCTTCAGATAGGATTGGTGTTATTTGTGGTCCATGCCATGCAGAAGAAGTGGCTATGGAAAAGCTTTCTTACTTGACAATAGCATGCCAAAATGAAACCTATGCTAAGTGTATTGCTTCAATGGTAAAAACTAAATATATTAGAACTACCATCTCGAACGACATCATTGGAACTGAATATGCCTCGATGCTAAAAAATATTTATGCAATTGCTGCGGGTATTGCAAATGGTTTAGGATATGGAGATAATTTTCAAAGTGTATTGATGAGTAACGCCATTCGAGAAACAAAACGTTTTATTAAAAACATTCATAAAATGAAACGTAATATAAATAATTCCGCTTACTTGGGTGACTTATTAGTGACCGGGTACTCTGTTTTTAGCAGGAACAGATCTTTTGGAAATATGATTGGAAAAGGATATACTGTAAAAGCTGCTCAATTAGAAATGAACATGATAGCCGAAGGTTATTTTGCAAGCAAATCAGCTCGTTTTATTAATTCTGAATTCAATACTCAAACTCCAATTATTGAAGCAGTTTTCCTAATTCTGTACGAAGGAGAAAAGCCAAGAAAAGTGTTTGAAAAACTCACAAAAAAGTTAGATTAAATTGTTGAATTAAATTGTTTTAAAAAGCGCAAATCATTTTCAAAAAACATCCTAATATCGCTTACTTGATAAAGTAACATTGCAATGCGTTCAATTCCCATTCCAAAAGCATAACCAGAATATTCTTCTGAGTCAATTCCACAGTTTTTCAATACATTTGGATCAATCATTCCGCAACCCATTATTTCTAACCAACCGGTCCCTTTAGTAATTTTATAATCCATTTCGGTTTCTAGTCCCCAATAAATATCAACTTCTGCACTGGGTTCAGTAAATGGAAAATAAGAAGGTCGTAACCTGATTTTAGATTTCCCAAATAGTCCTTTAGTGAGATAACTAAGAGTCTGTTTTAAATCTGCAAAAGAAACGTTCTTATCTATATAAAGTCCTTCTACTTGATGAAAAATACAATGTGCTCTTGCTGAAATTGCTTCATTCCTAAAAACTCTCCCCGGAGAAATAGTTCTTATAGGAGGAATATTATTTTCCATATAACGTACTTGAACCGAAGAAGTGTGAGTACGGAGCAAAATGTCAGGATTTGTTTGAATAAAAAAAGTGTCCTGCATATCACGAGCTGGATGATGTTCGGGTAAGTTTAATGCTGTAAAATTATGCCAATCATCTTCTATTTCTGGACCTTCTGAAATGTTGAATCCTATCTGGGAAAAAATATCTATAATTCGATCACGAACTACTGTAAGAGGGTGCTGACTACCCATAGCAAATGAAAATACAGGTCGCGACAAATCTCCATATATTCCTGATGGTATATCAGAATTCTGAAGTGCTTTAAGAGAATTAACTTTATCTAAAACTGAAGTTTTAAGTTGGTTTAAAACTTGACCAAACTCTTTTTTCTCCTCATTAGGAACCTCCCTAAAGACTGCAAAAAGGTCATTTAAAATTCCTTTTTTGCCTGCATATGATATTCTAAACTGTTCTATTGTCTGTGAATCATTTGCTTTGAACTCAGCTACTTTTTGGAGATGTTCTCTTACTTTTTTAATCATGTTGTAAAACTACTAATTATACCGTTGAATTAACCCTTTTTGAATAAAGTAATGAACTACTGCTTCTTTCATTAAAATACTTTGTTCTCCTGGTTTAAGTGGAGGTAGTTCTTCTAATAACTTAAAATGTGGCCAGCGTTCATCATCAAAATAATCAAATGCATAGTAACCAAATGGTTCCAATACAGAACAAATTCCAATATGAATAATGTCTACATTATCATTTTTTTTAAATCGTTTATGCACTTGACCAAGTTCTTGAAGACCAACTAAATATAAAATACCCTCAATATCAATTGATTCTGTTTCTGAAAAACTTTCGGTAAGAGTATAAACCAACTTCTCCCATTGATCTTTTAACTCCTGATTTCTTTTAGATGCTTTATGCATATAACAAAGATATGTCATTCCTAAAAAGAGAGAGGTTATAGACCTAAAAAATCTTTATATTAGTACAAATGAATTATATAGATATAACAATTATTGGCCTCGTTCTTTTTGGATCTGTAAAAGGATTCTCAAATGGCTTTATAGTCGAGGTAGCTTTTTTAATTGCACTTATTCTAGGTCTAGTTGGATCGTTACTATTCTCTTCAAATATTGGGAAAATTTTAGAGCATTTTATTGATAATGATCAAATACCCCCTGCTGGAGTATTATTCATAATTACCTTTATTATTATTATAATAGGAATAAATTTATTGGCTAAATTTTTAACGAGTATTATAAAAATGGTCGCCTTAGGGGGACTAAATCGTCTGTTGGGTGCTTTCTTAGGAGGACTAAAATATGTTTTGATCCTTAGTGGTATTGTTATTATTTTAGATCAATTTCAGTTTTTATTTACCTTTTTAGAAGATGATATCATATCAAGTTCTGTGTTTTATGAACCAATAAAATCAATTGGTAGTATTGTTTTAGAGTGGGTTCTCGGCAATAAGAATCTAATCCCTAAAGAGTTAATTTAAATTCCTTATGGATGAGGAATCAATCCAGCCTTCCGATCCGTTTGCTATTTTAATTTTGTTCCAAGATCCTAGAGAATCTAAAACTTCTACTTTAGTCCCCTCGTGCAATACAAATAAGATTTCTGATCTTTCGTTTGGTTCTCCCCAAATATTAATTTCAGATTCAAATATAATACCGGATATTTGTTTCTTTTCTATGTTATTTTTCGAATAGGTAATTGAGAAAAGAGTAATAAAACCTATCATAAGTAACCAAAATGAAGAAAAATAAATTCGTTTCCAAACTGTATTTGTTCGCATCAAGTAGAAAACAAAAAGAAGTGATGATGTCCATGAAAGACAAATTAAAGCTTTAGCCCAAATGGAAATCGAAAATAAAGATATTATCTGATTAGTAAGTTTATTTATAAAACTTTCTGGTAAAAATTCAATTGCATCTAAAGACATGTTTTGAGCAAATTGAAGGTTTGTTTCTATTTCTTTACTATCAGGTTTCAACAGCTTTGCCTTTTCAAAATAAAAAACACTTTCACCCACCTTACCTATACGGTAATATGAATTTCCTAAATTATAATACAACTCCGCACTATGGACTTTTGCCTCTAAGATAAGTTCGTAGCTGGTTATCGCTTCTTGATAAGAGCCAAAATTATAGGCTTTATTCCCTTGAGCAAAAAGAAATTCAGGAGACTGAGCTAAAACCCCTGAACTTAATAAAATAAGTGTAATAAATAAATTCTTTATGATCATAATTGTTTATCTATTTTCGAAATTAATCTTGAAGCCCTATCAAAGTTTTCTTGCATACTAACTGCTGTTACCGGAGCATAACGAGCAGCTTCACATGCCTCAAGTAGTTTAACAAATTCATTAATCACATCCAAATCGATTTGTTTTTCTTTAAGTAATTCTAAAATTCTATTCTTGCTAAATTCAGCAGTTACAATATGAAGTTTTGCTTTCAAATAATTGTGTAATGCACGTTCTAGGGAATTATAGAAAACTTCCTTTTTCCCTAGATTTTTCTTAGCAGAACTTAAATATTTTTTAGCCAATAGATTTGCTGCTTTTTGCCGAACAGTCATTGGGTCTCTTATTATTCTTTGTTGTGTTTTAAGCCACATAAATAAAAGTAGAACTAATACAAATGGTGAAAGTAACATCAAGTAAAAATTTCTACTTCCAAAGAAAGATGATTTCATGTTAATGGATTGGAGTTTAGTTTCTAATGCAATAAAACCAAATTGATCTTCATTTAAGTTTGACTTTACAACAATAGAAGAAGACTGCATGCTGCCGGCAGAATTTCTTGCTGATGGCCCTTCATTAACATTAATTATATACTCTTCTGAATTAAGTGTTTTATATTGTTTTTTATTTGGATCAAAAAAAGAAAATGACACAGGAGGTATTGGATAGTTTCCTTGAAACTCTGGAACAATAGTATATGTATCTTGAATACTTCCTTGCATTCCTAAAAGATTCGTTTTTATCTTCTCGGAATGTTCTGGCTCATATACTTCTAGAGCAGCAGGAATATTTACCTTAGGAAGTGTAAATAGATTTAAATTCCCTCTACCCGAAACCTTGATTGTGGCTTGAAAAGATTCTGATGCTTTTAAAAAATTTTTATTAAGACTAAAGTTTAAATCAAAATCTCCAACAGCACCCGAAAAGTTTTGTGGTTTATCTTTTTCGGGTAACGGTTTAACTTTAATTGAACGCTTCCCAGCTGTGATAACCTTTGGAACCTGTCTGTTCACTATATTTCCCCAAATATCCCTTCTGTTTGAAGGAACTTGAACAGAAATATTTAAGGTTAATGGCTCTAAAATTAATACACCTGTTTTTTGAGGGTATAAGACTGCTTTTCTCCAAGTAACATAGTTATACGTCTTACCTTTATAAACCCCTTGCTTCATCTCTAACTTCTTGATTGGAATCAAATTACTCCAAAAATCACCGTAGCTTGGGCTTTCGACTTCATTAACATTTGATATGCCTATTTGTGAAGCATAATATAATTTATACACTACTGTAAAGGCTTCGTTTAAATAGGGGTTACTATTGGAAATTTCGGCTACTAAATGAACACTTTGGTCTGCTATATAATCAGCATTTCCTGCCTGATTTGGGACTTTAACAGCCTCTGTTATTTCAATTGAAACAGGAGTAGTTTTGTATAATTCACCGTCTATTTTGACTGTTGCTTGTTTTATTTTTATTTTACCTTTTCGGGTTGGATTAAGGAAATATGTGTAAGATCTTGAAAAAGATCTTTTGCCGTTAACCCAACTATTACTTGTCGATTGGTTCGGACCTCCCACAACACGAAAACCTTCGAAGTTTGGAGGGGTGAAATTATCACCGTTCTTATTCATTTCAAAACTGACCTTTAATCGTTCATTTATACCCATACGGTTCTTACTCACTTTTGTTTGAAAAGTAACCTGAGCACCTAATTGAAAACCTAGGGTAAATAATAGAAATAATAAAAATGTTCTTTTTAACATAAAAATTTACCAGTCTTTTTTAGTTTTAACGGGAGCGCCTTTAACTTTTTTAGCATTCACTTTTTTCTGAACTCCTTTTTCTTGATTATTCATTGCCTCAAGAAGACTCTTAACTTGTTCTGGAGATATTTGACCAGGCTTAGGTTTTGGAGGCGATTGTTTTTTCTGATCACTATCACCTTCTTTTCTTGGACTCTTTGGTTTATCTTTATAGTCTTCTTGAGGATCTCCTTCTTCGTCTTCTTTATCGCCTCCTTTGTTTTTAGAATTTTCTTGATCTCCTTTATCATCTTGATTCTCCTGGTCTTGATTATCCTGGTCTTGATTATCCTGGTCTTGATTATCCTGGTCTTGATTATCCTGATCTTGATTATCCTGTTGCTTTTCTTTTTCTAAAAGCTCCTTAGCTAGAGCATAGTTATATCTAGTCTCTTCGTCTTTGGGATTATTTTTTAACCCATTTTTAAATGCCTCAACTGCTTGTTTATAATCTTTTTGTTGCATATAAACATTACCCAGATTATGAAATGCGGCATGCTTATCTTTTTTTGAGGTTGAGTTTTTTTGAGTTTGGAAAAAGCGTTGAGAAGCAGAGCCATAATCTGCTATTCGATAATTTGTGTTACCCAAATTATGTAGTGCTTCAGTTTTATTGGGATCAATTGAAACTGCCTTACGATATTGAGTTTCTGCTGCAACATAATCTTTCTGATTATGCGCTTGATTACCATCGACGACTAAATTATTGGCAGCCTCGTTTTGACTCCAAATCAAAGTTGAACAAAGCAATAAAAACAAAACATTTAAGCTTCTAAATTTCATCTATGTTATTCTTTTTTATTCTCATTAAAAAGGTTCATTTTTTGAACCCACTTTGTTTGGGTTTCAAAAAGCAGTATTTCAATCAAAAGTAAAAGAAATCCTGCAATCAAGAACCCTTGAAATCGGTCTTTATAACTCACAAATTTTTTTGCTTCAAATTCTTTTTTCTCCATTTTCTTCAATGTCTCAGAAACAAACTCAAGAACTACCCGAGTATCATTACCTTCTATATACGAACCTTCAGTTGCAATTGCAATAGAAGTTAGCACTTCAGAGTTCCGTTTGGTCATCACAACCTCTCCATTTTCATCTTTTTTATACGTTTCAACAATCCCGTTGTTTTTAATCGGAATTGGAGCTCCCTTATCGGTCCCTACACCAAATGTGAATATTTTAATTCCATATTCTTTTGCTCGCTCTGCAGCAGCCGTTGCATCTTCAGAATGATCTTCACCGTCTGATAAAATAAAAACAACTCGATTAGTTTGATCTTCATCATCAAAGTAGGTTACAGCTAGGTCAATTGCAGAATCAATTGCTGTTCCTTGAGACGAAAGCATATCAGTGTTGAGTGCTTGAAGAAACATTTTAGCAGCACCATAATCTGTTGTAATTGGTAATTGAGGAACAGCTTGAGCTGCATAAGCTATTATTCCTACTCGATCGCTTGCTAATTGATTCAAAAGAGCTGAAACTAGGCGTTTTGCTTTTTCAATTCTATTTGGAGCTATATCTTCAGCCAACATACTTTTTGAAACATCAATAGCAAAAACTATATCTACGCCTTCTCTTTTTACTGTTTCTAACTGAGTTCCTATCTTGGGGTTTGCAAGAGCGAGAATTAAGCAACTAACTCCTAAACTTATCAAAATCAACTTTAATAAAGGCTTGAATCTAGATCTTTCTGGGCTCAAAGCTTTCATCAGTCTAGAAGACGCAAAATTTTCTTGAGATTTTTTTTTCCAGCTAGATATTACTAAATATCCGATCCATAGTACTGGGAGTATTGTGAAAATATAAAAATAAATTGGTGCGTCTATTTGATACATTATTATATAAAACTTCTGAAAATTGTGGTCTTCATTAACCATTCAATGAAGAGTAATCCTATTGTAATTAGTATAAGTAGTCTGAATTTTTCTTCATAGTTGTAATACTTGAATTCTTCAACTTCTGTTTTTTCTAACTTATTGATTTCATCATATATATCCTTTAATCTTTTTGAATCTGTTGCTCTAAAGTACAGGCCACCTGTGTCATCTGCTATAGACTTTAGAAGTTCTTCGTCAATTTCGACTTTAGTTAGTCCATATTGAAATTTACCATTAGGTAAAATGCCAATAGGAGCCTTTGCTGTTCCATTACTTCCTAATCCTATTGTATAGGTTTTTATTTGAAATTCAACCGCTAACTCTGAGGCTATTTTAGGTTCAATAAATCCTGAGTTATTAACTCCGTCTGTTAGCAAGATAATAACTTTACTTTGAGCTCGACTGTCTTTCAGTCTGTTTACAGCAGTTGCTAAGCCCATTCCAATAGCTGTTCCATCTTCGATTATACCATCATAACGAATCCTTCTTAGTGCATTTTTTACAATTCGTTTATCACTAGTTATTGGGGTTTTTGTATAACTTTCTCCTGCATATACAACTAATCCAATTCTGTCATTTTGACGATCATCTATAAAGTCTGACGCCACTTCTTTAAGGGCACTTAATCTATTAGGTTTTAAATCCTGTGCTAGCATACTGGATGAAACATCAATAGCCATAACAATATCTATCCCCTTATTAGTTTTAGTCCTGGACGATACATCAACTGTTTGAGGACGGGCTGTTGCAATAATAATTAGCACAAGAGCGGTAATTCTTAAAACAAACAAAACAGGTTGAAAAAGAGCTAAATTTGATTCAACACCTTCAAACCCTTTTACGGAGGAAATGGTTAATCTTGCCTGTTGATATTTTCGCTTATAAACATACCACAAAACAACCAACGGAAGTATTGTTAAGCCCCAAAGATATTCTGGATTTGCTAATTCTATTCCTTCAAACACTTCTATAATTCTTTTAAAACTTCAAGTGATTCTATAATTCTATTTTCAATTTCTTTTCCATATCGATCTTCCTTTCTGTACAAAATCCTTAATTCAACCTGTACTTTTTTGAAAGGTAAAATAATAGTTCTTAAATTACAACGAATTTGTTCGTTGCTTTTTGGATTTTTAATGTCTAATGTTCCTGCTAATTGAATAACTTTCAATCCATCTTTAGTTTCAAAAGGATTTGGATTGAGCAGCATATTACTAGATCCATCCTGTTCAAGTGATTCCAAAATTCGATTTATCAAATCTCGAGTCTCTTTTTCTTTTTCTTCCTCTGACTTTTCTTTTCCTCCTTCTTGAATTTGTTTTTCAATAAAACTAAGCTTAACAAATACTGAACTTAAAGGATTTCCCTCTGAAAAAATTATAGTTCCTTTTGGAGTATCGTCATTTCTAACAAGAACTTCTGGAGTTGAAAGTAATAAAGGAGGTGTTCCATATTGGCTTTGAATCCATTGATTATTCATCAAAACTTTAGTTGGGTATTGAATAATTGTATCCCTTACATTACCAAAACCATATTTATTGATTGAAATTAAAGAGGCAATAACAATCAGTGCTAAAACACTAAGCCCTGCTATCTTATATTGTCGTTTACGCTTTTTCTTTTTTAATTTTCTTTGATAAGCGAATGTAGCCTCAATCTCCTCTTGAGTAGGCTCAGGAAGTGCTTCTTGAGTTTTAATAACAACATCCTCAACCAAATTCCGATCTTTGGTTGCTACCTCAAATTCTGGAGCAGTTCGGGCAAACTTAACCAAATCTGCGTGTTCTAAAACTTTCTCTAAAGAACGAAGTATTTCGCTGTCTAAATCTAGTTTTCCTGCATCTCTTAATAATTCTAATTTATTGAGTAATTCTTTTGAAGTGCTCTCTAGTGCAGTTATATGAGCTTCTTCTTCTAAATAACGACGGACTACATCTGTTAATTTTGAATAATAACTTTTATATTCTTCTTGTAATCTAGGCCGTTCTTCCTCTAGTGCTTTCAATTCAAGTAGAGCACGATCAAAAGGTGGGATTTCTTTTCTTTTTTCTTCTCTTTTTTTCTGAAACCTAAATCCTAAAAAAATCAATAAAATTATAATAAGTAAGCATAAAACAATTATTAAAATTTGTTTAGTTAACTTCTCATAGCCTCTTTCTAAGGGGAAAAGGGGTTTTATATCAAATAAAGGTTGTTTAAGGGTATCAACTACTACATTATTTATTCTAACTGTTATAGAGTCTGATATTGTACTAACTCCATTAATCAATATTTTTTGTTTTGGAATCCAATAATTACCAGAATCAAACTGAATCAGAGCATACTTTTTAGTAAATATATAATGTGTTTGGACACGAATTGTATCGATAGGAAAGGTTTCTAAAATTTCAAAAGGAGCAAAATTAGGTTCCTCTGAAAACTGAATTTGAGAAAGGCTATCTCCTTTAATTTGAAAACTGATATTAATCTGTTCTCCTATTTTATATTTAGTTGAATCAATCGTAACTTTAACTTCTTTGTGTAATTGCCCTACTCCATTTGAGAGAGAGAACAGCACTAAAGGGAAAAATAATAAATACACCTTTTGCATGATTATATTCTTGCTTTAAAATAGCTTAATAATTTTTTGACATAACTATCCTCTAGACTACAGTGAATCGTTCCTGCTCCATTTTTACGAAATAAAGTTTCAAAATTTTCCACAAGTCTTCGATGAGATTTTTGATATTGATTTCGAACAGATTTCGAAGCAGTATTAATCCATTTTGTTTTTTGAGTTTCACTGTCAAGCATGGGCACTAGGCCAATATTTGGCATTTCTACTTCTCTTTTGTCATAAACTCGAATCCCGGTAAGGTCATGCTTTTTAGATGCAATTCTTAATGTTTTTTCGTAAGATTGATCCATAAAATCAGAAAGTAAAAAAACAATAGCTTTTTTCTTTAATATCCCAGACAAAAACTCTAAAGCTATATTTATGTTCGTTTGATTATTTCTTGGTTTAAATTCAAGTAACTCACGGATAATCCTTAACACATGAGTTCTTCCTTTCTTAGGAGGGATAAACAATTCTACTTGATCTGAAAATAAAAGTAAACCCACTTTATCATTATTTTGAAGTGCTGAAAAAGAAAGTGTTGCTGCTATTTCTGTTAAAACTTCTCTTTTGAACTGGACTCCCGTGCCAAAAAATTCAGATCCACTAACATCAACTACTAACATCAAAGTAAGCTCTCGTTCTTCCTCAAAAACCTTTACGAAAGGTTCATTGTACCGTGCTGTTACATTCCAATCAATTGCTCGCACATCATCTCCAAATTGATATTGACGTACCTCACTGAATGTCATCCCTCTACCCTTAAAAGTACTGTGATATTCTCCACCAAAAACATGGTCGCTTAAACGACGAGTTTTAATTTCAATTTTTCTTACTTTCTTTAAAAGCTCTTTTGTATCCATAACAATAAATGTTCCTTACTTAAACTGTTTTTAGGCTCATTTAAGGTACTTCAACCTCATTAATTATCTGACTAATTAAATCTTCGGTTGTTATGTTCTCAGCCTCGGCCTCATAGGTAAGTCCAATTCTATGTCTCAATACGTCATAAACTATAGCACGAACATCCTCTGGAATTACATATCCTCGATGTTTCAAGAAAGCATGACACTTAGCAGCTGTAGCTAAATTAATACTCCCTCGAGGTGAAGCTCCAAAACTAATTAAAGGTTTTATCTTTTTAAGACCGTATCGCTCCGGGTAGCGTGTAGCAAATACTAAATCTAAAATATACTTTTCTATTTTTTGGTCCATATATACAGACCTAACTGTTTCTTGCGCATTAATAATCTGTTTTGTTGTAACTACAGGTTTTACTTTTTCTTGGGTTGACATTAAATTAGAACGAACAATAAGCTGCTCATCCTCAATTGAAGGATAGTCAATTACGGTTTTCAGCATAAATCTATCTACTTGTGCTTCTGGAAGTGGATAAGTTCCCTCTTGCTCCACTGGATTTTGAGTCGCCATTACTAAAAATGGTTGTTTCAATAGAAAAGTAGTGTCTCCAATTGTAACTTGCTTTTCTTGCATCGCTTCTAACAATGCCGATTGAACCTTGGCAGGTGCTCGATTAATCTCGTCTGCAAGAACAAAATTAGCAAAAATCGGTCCTTTTTTTATAGAAAAATCATTCTCTTTAATATTATATATCATCGTACCAACAACATCAGCTGGTAATAAGTCTGGAGTAAACTGAATTCTACTGAAACTTGCTTTTACAGCCTTACTTAAAGTGTTAATGGCTAAAGTTTTTGCTAAGCCTGGAACTCCTTCTAATAAAATATGCCCACGACCCAGAAGGCCAATTAACAAGCGTTCTACCATATTTTTTTGACCAACAATTACTTTGTTAATTTCTAATGTTAGTAAATCTATAAAGGCACTTTCCTTTTCAATTTTCTCGTTAATAGCACTAATATCTACATTGGTATTATTATCCATAAGATTCTATAAATTTTTTAATGTTACAAAAATGGAAAAAATTATAATGTTATATTGTTAATAATTGGTTAAAATACTAAGAAAAAACACTTCTTCAAAATCCCTAATATTTCTAAAATTAAAAGTAAATTCATTAATTAAAAAATATGACCACATTTTCAAAAATAATCGCTGGTACAATGAATTGGGGTGTTTGGGGGGAGAATTATAATATTACCGAAATGAGTAATTTTATAGAGGAAAGTATATCCATAGGAATTAGTACATTTGACCATGCAGACATATACGGAGGCTACACTACAGAAGCATCTTTTGGCAAAGCTTTTAAACAAAGTAATATTGAACGATCTGCAGTACAGTTTATAAGTAAATGTGGAATTCAATATCCTGGTGATAAACGTCCGTTGGCAGTCAAGTATTATGATTATTCTGCAGAACATATTATATGGTCTGTTGAGAAATCTCTTAAAAATCTAAATACAGAATTTCTTGATGTACTTTTACTTCATAGACCTAGTCCATTAATGAATCCTAATGAAATTGCAATAGCATTTCAAAAACTTAAAAAAGAGGGTAAAGTAAACAGTTTTGGGGTTTCTAATTTCACCTCTTCTGAAATGAGTCTTTTGAATTCTGAAAATCTGATTGAATGGAATCAAATTGAATGTTCACTAACCCAGCCTAAAGTAATTTTTGATGACACAACAAACTACCTAATACAAAAACAAATTGGAGCAATGGCATGGAGTCCTTTAGGAAGTTACTTTAAGGAAAATAATTCTCAAATTGACAGACTAAAGCCAATAGTAAAAAAAATGTGTCAAGTTTATAGTGCAAATGAAGATCAAATTTTATTGGCATGGTTACTTAATCATCCTGCAAACATTCACCCTGTTGTTGGAACAACAAAAAAGTTAAGACTCAAAAACGCTATTGATGCCTTAGAAATTAAATTAACTATTCAAGATTGGTTTCTTCTTTTAGAGGCTAGTAGGGGATATAAAGTATCATAATTATGAACAAGACTATTCTTATTACTGGAGCAACTAGTGGTATTGGAAAAACTACAGCTGAATTTTTAGCCTCTCAAGGGGCGCGCTTAATTTTGTGTGGTAGAAGACAAGAACGCTTAAATGAACTAAAAGAAGAACTTCCGACAGACGTCCATACCCTGAACTTTGATATTAGAGATCGTAAGGCTGTTTTTACTTCAATTGAAAGTATTCCTGAAGAATTTAAACCCATAGATGTTTTAATTAATAACGCCGGAAACGCTCACGGATTAGATGATGTTGTAGATGCTGATCTAGATGATTGGGATGCTATGATTGATGGAAATGTTAAGGGACTTATTTATGTAACTAAAGCTATTTTACCTGAGATGACTAAGCGAAATATAGGGCAGATTATAAATATTGGTTCAATCGCTGGGCTTGAAGTATACCCTAAAGGAAATGTTTATTGTGCTAGTAAATTTGCTGTAGATGCTTTTACTAAGGGGTTAAGAATTGATTTAAATTCTTATGGAATTCGAGTTGGAGCTATAAATCCAGGCCTAGTTGAAACCGAATTCTCTGAAGTTAGGTTTAAAGGTGATCAAGAAAAAGCCGCAACGGTATACAGTAAACTAGATGCATTGCAACCGCAAGATATTGCAAATACTATTTTGTTTATGATTAATGCTCCTGTGCAGGTTACAATTGCAGACATTACCATATTGCCTACAGCTCAAGCGAATGCAACAGTTATAAATAAAAGAGATTGATAATCAAAGAGAAAAAAAATTAGATTAGATTAATTAAATCCATAATTAACGACAATACTTTTTGAATGATGTAAGACATACTATTTATTGTTTTTAAAATCTAAACGCAAAAATACTAAAATCATTTAATTATAAGTTATAATCTTGAGTAGTTTTTTTATTTCCTCCGTGTTTAAATCTAAATATACCTGCCTCCCAATAAAATTTAAATTCTCTGAATCTATAAAGTTTCGAATTTCATCCTCTTTTTAGGAAAGCTTTGCTGATAGGATGATCCTATTTAGCTAATAAAATTTCAACCAATAAACTAAATAAAGTTGGAGCTATTTCTGTTAGCGATTACAATGATAACTATATCATAAGGCTAAGATATTTAATTCAATAATACAAATATGATATTATTAATTTTGATAATTAAATGACCTAATTATCTTAAAATGGGATATGAAAGCTTGACTTTAATGACCAGTAGTTTTGTTAAATGCAGTGTGAAAATTTTAGGAGTAAAAGATTTTTACTCTCTTTCTTTAAGAAATTTTAAAGGAAAACATAAAGGATATCCTTATCATTTTTAAATAAACTGAAACCATCTTAAGGGCTATTTTTATGATTTTCTATTTTATATTCTACTAGCTAAAACTATCTAAGTAGCTAGTTTAATAAACGCAAAACAAATGCATCTGGTGATTCTTGGAACGCACCGCTGGTGGAGAATCCCTCCTCTATAGCTTTAGCTCTTAGGGCATCTGTATGGCGGATGCTGTGATATAAGATATCTAAATCAATTGACCCATCTGGTCTTAAGACTTCATTTCCTGCGGTGTTGTAAAGATATAATTCGGGATCTGAAGGATCCATGAATTCAATAAAGTCAACCGCATCTAACTGTTCTTGTGTTACAACTTCCCCTCCATAAAAAAGACTAAATAATAATTGAAAATCTTGACTGATTTGTGTTATTTCGTTAACACTAATATCAGGGAAAAGAGGTTCCCACTTATATAAATTATAAGTGCTTTGAGTTGCAAGGGCAACTATTCCAAGAACACCTTGATTATATTCTGCCTGAAGTCCATTCCACAATGAAATGCCTGCACCTGAAGAAGCACCTACTAATATTATTTTGTTAGCATTCAAATCAAGTTTAGAAGCAATAGATCTTATATGATTTAACAACAATGTACCATCAGAAAGTGAGGTTGTTAATCCAATACTATTTGAGCTACTTAAAAAACTATAATTAGCGTTTACAATTGCCACGTTTTCATTTATTAGATTACTTATTATACTTGAATAAGGTTCATTGTAGGCATCACTTTTATCATTAAATAAAAAACTCCCTCCATGAAAGAAAATAACAACTCCAATTGCATTTCCTTCTTCTGGAACCATCAGGTCAAAATTATTACGCTCGGCAGATCCATAATAAAGGTCTTGGTAAAACAAAGAAGAAGTTCCTAGAGGATTTATTACTGGAGATTGATTGATTGCATAGCTAACTTGGTCTTTATAAGTCTCTAAAGTAGATTTTGAACTACAAGCTAAGATTATAAACAGAAGAAAAATATTAATGACTTTTTTCATTGAGACTTATTTTTAGATAAACTTACAAAAAGGCTACTCTTCTAACCCTTCGGGATATAAAAAATGATTATACGGGAAACGTGTTACATGTATATCACGGATAGCTGCATAAACTTCTTTCCTAAAATGATCTAAATTATCTTTCTTAGTTGCAGAAATAAAAAGTGCATTCCCATTCATTTTTGACATCCAAGTTTGCTCCCATTCCATCAAAGTTTTATGAAATTTAGTTCTTTCAGTGACCAAATCATCAGGCTCAATAACAAGAGGTTCATAGGTGTCAATTTTATTGAAAACCATAATAGTAGGCTTGTCTTGACTCTTAATATCTGATAGTATTAGGTTTACAGAAGCAATATGTTCTTCAAAGTTCAAATGGGAAATATCCACTACATGAAGTAATAAATCCGCTTCCTGAACTTCATCTAAAGTGCTCTTGAAAGACTCTACCAATTGTGTTGGGAGTTTTCGGATAAAACCTACTGTATCACTAAGAAGAAAAGGTAAGTTTCCAATTACTACTTTACGGACTGTTGTGTCTAATGTTGCAAATAATTTGTTTTCTGCAAATACTTCACTCTTAGCTATTGCATTCATCAAAGTAGATTTTCCAACGTTGGTGTATCCAACTAAGGCAACACGAACAAGTGCACCACGATTTCCTCTTTGAGTTGACATTTGCTTATCAATAAGCAAGAGTTTCTTTTTGAGTAAGGCAATTTTATCCCGAACGATACGCCTATCTGTTTCGATTTCTGTTTCTCCAGGCCCACGCATCCCGATTCCTCCTTTTTGACGTTCTAAATGAGTCCAAAGACCCTTAAGTCGGGGAAGTAAATATTGGTACTGAGCTAATTCTACTTGATTTCTGGCGTAGCTTGTTTGGGCTCGTTGTGCAAAAATATCAAGAATCAAACCGGTACGATCTAAGATTTTACATTTCATGATCTCCTCAATATTTCTTTGCTGAGCTGGGGATAGCTCGTCATCAAAGACAACAGTCGAAACTTCGTTTTCCTCTACAAAATTATGGATTTCGTTTAACTTACCCCTTCCTATGTATGTTTTAGGGTTAGGAAGTGTCATTTTCTGAGTATATTGCTTTATTACATCTCCACCTGCAGTATGCGCCAAAAAAGCTAATTCTTCCAAATACTCAAATACTTGATCCTCGTCTTGTCTTGAGATAATTACACCAATTAGTACTGTCTTTTCGAAAACTAGTTTTTTCTTTACTATCATTATTTTAGGAGTCCCATTTTTTTAATTCTAAATTTTTGCCATCAAAATAGGCAAAGGTAAAATGGGTAATCCAATCACCAAGATTTATATAAATTGCATCTCGCCCAATTGGAATTTCTAGAGGTAAATGACGATGCCCAAAAATAAAAAAATCTCGTTTTTCTTCGACTTGTTTTTTATGACAATATTGAACCAGCCACTCTTTTTCTTCTCCCAAAAAAACAATATCTTTTTCTCCAGAAATAATTTTATTTTTTAAGGATAAATAAATTCCAATTCGCATGCCAATATCGGGATGAATCCATCGGTATAAAGATTGAAAGGCAGAGGTTGTAAAAACTTTTTTCATTCGCTTAAATCCAGTGTCTTTCGGACCAAGACCATCTCCGTGTCCTATTAAAAATTTCTTGCCATTAAGCACAAAATCTTGTGGTTCATGATGAACTATAAAACGGAGTTCCTTTTGAAAATAATCAAGAACCCAAAGGTCATGATTCCCAACGAAAAAGTGAATTTCTACCCCTTGATCGGATAACTCTGCAAGTTTTCCGAGGACGCGAACAAAGCCTTTAGGAACTACTGTTTTGTATTCAAACCAAAAGTCAAAAAGATCACCTAATAGAAATAAAACTTCAACATCATTTTGGATATGGTTCAGCCAAGAAATAAAAATACGCTCTCTTGCAAAACTACTTTCAGTACTGGGAGCACCCAGATGATTGTCAGATGAAAAGTATATTTTTTTCCCCTTAGGAAGTTTCATAAACAGATGTTATTGTATAAAGATACAGAAAAGCGTTTATCCGATTGCTTGTTCTAAATCGTCAATTAAATCTTGAGCATCTTCTATTCCAATACTGAGTCGAATTAATGAATCTACAACCCCACTTTTTTCACGTTCAATTTTAGGAATCGAAGCGTGTGTCATACTGGCTGGATGTCCCGCCAAACTCTCTACTCCACCTAGAGATTCTGCGAGAGTAAACATTTTGAGATTTTCAATGATTTTTATAGCAGTCTTATAGTCAGCTCCTGTTGGAATAAATGAAAGCATTCCTCCAAAATCTTTCATCTGCGACTTAGCAATATGGTGATTTGGATGCATCTCGAATCCTGGCCAATATACTTTTTCAATTTTGGCATGGTTATTCAAATACTGTGCAACTTTTCTTCCGTTTTCACAATGACGTTGCATACGCACATGCAATGTTTTAATTCCTCTTAAAGTTAAAAAACTATCCATCGGCCCACAAACAGCTCCACTCGCATTTTGAATAAAGTATAGTCGTTCTGCAAGATGATCATCTTTTACAATTAAAGCTCCTAAAATCACATCGCTATGTCCACCAATATACTTAGTAGCAGAATGCATTACGATATCGGCACCTAAATCAAGTGGTTGTTGTAAATATGGTGAAGCAAATGTATTGTCAACTGCTAAGAGAATTTTGAACTGTTCGGCAATTTGAGAAATCGCTTTAATATCCACAACATTCATCATCGGATTGGTTGGTGTTTCTACCCAAATCAATTTTGTATTTGAATTGACTAAATCAGCTAATGCCTGAATATTATCCATGCCTACAAAATGAAATTTGATTCCAAAACTTTTAAATATTTTAGTAAATAAACGATAAGAACCACCATATAAATCATTTGTAGAAACAACCTCATCGCCAGGTTGTAATAATTTCAAAACTGCATCAATTGCAGCCAATCCAGAACTAAAAGCTAGTCCATATTTTCCATTTTCTATACTGGCTAAAGAGCTTTCTAAAGCTTGTCGTGTTGGATTGTGAGTTCTGCTATACTCAAAACCTTTGTGACCGCCCGGTGTAGTTTGAGCATAGGTAGAGGTCTGATATATCGGAGTCATTATGGCTCCATAAGCTGGATCCTGTTGCTGGCCTCCGTGTATAGTTTTTGAATTAAAACGTAATTTTTTTTCCATAAAATAAAAGAATCATTCTTGAATTCAAAGGTAGTGGATTCAGACGATTTCTCAGTATTTTTAATGCTTTTAACAAAAATTGATTTTCTTTGTTCGAATAATCTTAAACATGAATATTTTTTACTTTTTAAAGACTTGTGATACTTGTAAAAGAATCATAAAAACACTAAACATTCCCCGTAGTGTTTCCTTGATTAATATCAAAGAAAATCCAATCAGTTCGGAACAATTAGATGCTTTATTCAAGATCACAAATTCTTATGCTGCCCTCTTTAACAGACGTGCTCAGCTAATACGAAAAAGAGGATTAAAAGCTAGTGACCTTTCTGAAGAAGAAATTAAAAACTTAATTCTAGAACATTATTCTTTTTTAAAACGTCCCGTACTAATTTATAAGGAGGAACTCTTTATCGGAAATTCTGCAGCTACCGTTGAAGCTGCAAAAAGAACTATTCATGAATAAAAGAGTTCTTGCCCTATTAGCCGCATTTGGAGCTACGACTATTTACGGATTTAACCACACCATCGCGAAGGTAATTATGCCCGAATACATTGGAGCTTTTGGACTTGTAATGCTAAGAGTGGTTGGAGCTACAGCTTTGTTTTGGTTTGTTAGTTTCTTTTATCCTTCAGAAAAAATTGATCGCAAAGATCTATTCAGAATTGCTTCTGCTACTATTTTTGGAATGTGTCTCAACATGCTAATGTTTATTAAAGGTCTTAGTCTTTCGACACCGATAAACAGTTCTGTAATTGTAACTTTAACGCCTATTATGGTGATGATTCTTTCTTCTTTTTTTCTGAAAGAAAAAATAACCACCAAAAAAGGATTTGGTATTTTCATGGGTTTTGGAGGAGCTCTTTTGCTAATTCTTCAAGGTAGCAACGAAATGCTAAAAGCGCCAAACATTCCTCTAGGAAACCTCATGATGTTTGTTAACGCAATATGCTACGGAACATATTTAATACTAATTAAACCCATGACCAAAAAATACACTACCATCACCCTCATGAAATGGATGTTCTTGGGAGGTATTTTTCTAAATCTTCCAATAACCCTTTCCGAATTTATAGCAGTAACCTGGAAGAGTCTTCCTTTTGAAGCTATTTGGCGCATGGCTTTTGTTGTCATTGGAACTACTTTTTTTACTTATTTATTTAATGTTTATGCACTTAGAACATTATCTGCAACTACGGTAGGTGCTTTTGTATATTTACAACCGCTTATGGGGATTTTATTTGCAACCTACACCGGTAATGATCAAATGGATTTGATTAAAAGTATAGCAACCTTCCTTATATTTATCGGTGTTTATTTAGTTACTCAGAAAAACAAAACAGCCTAGTAATATTTCTCTATTGCAACGGCCACGCCATGTTCATGATTAGATAATGTATGAAAAGGGGTAGCTTTTAAGATTTCGGACTTTGCATTTGAAACAGCAACACCTCTTCCCGCTAGTTCTAATAGTGTTTGATCATTATAATTATCTCCAAAAGCCATGATATCTTGCATGTTAATGTCCGGATACTCCACAGACAATAAAAAGGCCAATGCAGATGCTTTGTCTAATTCTTTATTAGAAATCTCTAGATAGGTGTCTTTAGAACGATAGGCATTTATTTGCTCTGAAAAATTTTTAAAGAGAAACTGTTCTATTTGATCCAAATCAACAGATTCACCCATTGCCATAATCTTATGAGCTCCTTGTTTTTTTTGACTCCACAGTGCGAGGGTCTCCTTTAAAGGTCTAACATTGGGAGTGACTCGTGTATTATTTTGTTCTCTTTTTGCCCAAAAATCGAGTGCTGGAACTACCCATTCGGCGTTATTATAAAAGCTAAAATGAAGATCTGAATTTGTGAGATGTGTGCATATTTGTTTTGTAATAGAAAACGGTATTTCAATACTCTTCAATACCTTTCCTGAGCCGTCCAAAATTAATGCCCCATTATATGCAATTAATGGCAAGCTATTTATTTGGAGTTCCGCCTGAAGCAAATGCATAGATTTGGGCATACGAGACGACACAAGAATAAAGGGGATTTCTGGGCTTATCTTTTTTACTGCTTTTTTTGTTTCGATCGAAAGGCTTCGGTTGATATCTAGTAGGGTTCCATCAATATCGGAACAAATGAGTTTACACTTCATGAATTATCTGTTTTCTCAAAGGTAAAGGATTTGAAAATTCATTATTTAAATTATAACATAAAAAATTAACCTAAATATTCAGGAATTAATTAAAATAACTAGTGATAATTTATTTGGTTTGGGTTCATAAGTTGTAAATTTAAAAAACATAACTTTAGTAAAAACTTATTTTCTTAATACAAAAACTGGATAAAAAAGTCGATTTGGAGAAATACCTTAAAAAATATACCTATTATTACCTAAAATGTACAATCGAAAATCAGTCAGACTATAACGTTAGTATATTGACATAGATTCGATAAGCTTATTAATATTTTGTTTTTTGTGATATAAAACGGTTTCAATTTATTATTTCGTTTTTACAAATAGATCAATTATACGATGCCTTTATTTTTAACATTTTTATTTTTTTAGTAGATAAAATCATTAGTCTGGTCTAATTTATTTTCTGTGAGACTTATCTATTAATTAGGTTTGAGAAATTTTAAATAGAATGAAAAAATATACATTAATAGTATTTTTGAGTATGATAACTGCATGTGGAAGCGATGAAGAAAATAAAAAAGGATTTGAGTATAAACGAATAAAAACTGAGCAAAAGAAGTCAGATTCTCAAGAAAAAAATACTTCTATTGCCCTTTCAAATAAGGGGATTGGTCCAATCATGAACTTAACTTTTAATGAAAATATAGACCAAGAATTGGCTGCAAAAGGTGCATCTGCATTTAAACAAAAATGTACAGCATGTCATAAGGCAAATAAAAAACTAATTGGCCCCGCTATGAAAGGGATATACGAAAGACGAACACCTGAGTGGGTCATGAATATAATGCTGAATCCTACAGAAATGCTTAAAAAAGATGTGACTGCCATTGCATTATTAAAAGAGTATAACAACATTCAGATGATCAATCAGAATCTAACAGAAGATGAAGCTCGATCCATAGCAGAATATTTTAGAACATTATAAAGACCAGGCTCTTCCTCCTGTAGCTTCCTCTAAAGTAACACACCCTTTTTGTTCTCCAGGAATGGGAGCATAAGCCAAAATAGTTTCGCCAATTACTTCAGTATTTTTGAAGGCAGATACCACTAAACTTCTCAAACTGTTTATCATAGAATGTGCAGCAGCTTCTTGCGGAACAGCGTTTGTTTCACCTTTTTCTTTTGCCTCAGCCCAAGTGTTAAGTGTTTCCCATCGCAAATCTTGTGTTGCATTGTCGGCTCTCAAGAAACGATTTAATAGCGCGTCTATGTCTTCGTTTGTCAACTCAGAAACTTCTTTCTTACCAGCTGCTTCAAGTGCTAATTTAGAAACTATAGGTAATGACATTTTAGCGAATTCCTTATCTTCTGGGCTTGAAACAAAGGCCATATAACCATCCATAAATTGAGTTAAATTAAGGTCGTTTGCTCCTGGTATATTGTCAGTAGTTGGTAAAATTAAATCGATTATCTTGCTAACTAAATCAGCTTGCTGTGATGTGAAAAATTCTGGAGTCCAAACACCTTTTCCTGTATGACAGCTTCCGAAAAGACTTACAACTGTTGAGCTAAGCGTTACTACTCCAAACGAAAGGCCAATATTTTTTAATGCTGTTCTTCTTTGCATGATGTAATCTTTTAAAGGTTCATTTTTTTTAATTCTCTTACAGCAAAATCTACTGCCCTTGCAGTCAATGCCATATAGGTTAGTGAAGGATTTACATTTCCAGCAGAGGTCATTGCAGCACCATCGGTCACAAATACATTGGGCACTTCATGCAACTGGTTATTTCCATTAAGAACCGAAGTTTTAGGATCATGACCCATTCGAGCGGTTCCCATTTCATGAATCCCTAGGCCTAAATGATATTCATCATCCCATCCAAAAACATTTTTAAATCCTGCATTATCTAGCATTTCCATTGCTTGAGTTTGCATATCCTTTCGCATATTCAGTTCATTTTCTCGAATTGTTGCATCAAAAGTTACGGTTGGTAAACCCCATTGATCTAGTTTGTCATAGTCAAGAGTCATTTTGTTTTCATGATAAGGTAAAACTTCTCCAAAACCATTCAGACCAATAGTCCATCCACCTGGGTTAAGAATTGCCTCTTTGAACTCAGGCCCGTAGGCCATTTCTTTTACGTTATCTGTCCAAGAACCTCGACCACCTCCACCCTGGTATCCGTAGCCTCTCAAAAAATCTTTTTGATTGGTGCCAACGCCTAAGTTTCTAAACCGCGGTATAAATACACCGTTGGCTCTTCTTCCTGTATAATATTGATCTTCATATCCTTCGACATCTGCACTAGCCCCTACTTGAAAGTGATGATCCATTAAGTTGTGTCCTAGTTCTCCTGAAGCATTCCCCATTCCATTTGGAAAAGTAGCCGATTTAGATTGCATTAAAATTGAAGTACTTGCAACCGAAGAGGCGCACAAGAAAATTACTTTAGCTTTATATTCAGTAGTATCTTTAGTTATTGCATCAATTACACGAACTCCCGTTGCGCGTTTGGTTTCAGAATCATAAAGCACTTCATGCACTACTGCATTTGTTTTCATAGTCATATTCCCAGTTTCTTCTGCCATCGGAAGTGTAGAAGAGTTACTACTAAAGTAAGCACCAAATGGACATCCTCTATCACACCGATTACGATGCTGACAGGTAATTCGCCCTGCACCCGGTTTCGTTCCTTCTGTAATATGTGCGACACGTCCTATGGTTAGTAAACGGTCAGTATATTTATCTGCTATTGATCCTTTTAAATGATCTTCTACGCAGGTGAGTTCCATTGGTTTTAAAAATTCACTATCGGGAAGTTGAGGTAGTGCAAGGCTTTCACCAGAAATACCAACATGCTTTTCAACATAGCTGTACCAGTGTGCAATATCTTCATATCGGATCGGCCAGTCAACGGCAATTCCCTCTTGTGCGTTTGCTTCAAAATCAATATCTCCCCGACGATAACTTTGACGTCCCCACATAAGAGATCTTCCTCCTACATGATACCCCCGACACCAGTCAAACTGTTTATCTTCATTATAAGGATGGTCGTTGTCATTTACAAAAAAATGTTTGGTTGATTCTCTTGTTGTATATCCAGTCCTACTTTGTTTTGGCTGTTTTTTTCTGGTTTCCTGTGTAATTACATCTCCACTAGGATAATCCCATGGGTCATCATTCATAGTAGGGTAATCCTTAACATGCTTAACCATCCTTCCACGTTCAAGGACGAGTGTTTTTAGACCTTTTTCAGTCAATTCTTTAGCTGCCCATCCGCCACTTATTCCTGTTCCTACAACAATAGCGTCGAATTCGGTTATTTCATCATTCATGTTAAAACAATTATATAGCTTAAATATAGATACAAAGATTATGAAATTGTTTAAAATTAAGATAGATTTAAATAGAAAAACAATTTAAATCGTTTTCGTTTTAAAAAATAGCAATCCCCTTAGCTAAAAAATCTTTTAAATAATGAATAGTATTAGATTAGAAATCAATTGTATTTTAGCTTTAATATATTACTAGTTCAAACATCGAATTAAAATACAAATTGCTGAATTACAATAAATAACCTAAAAAATTCCTTATGAAAAGAAAAAGTTTTATCTTAAAAAGTGTATTTGCAGGACTTGGACTTTCGACAGTTGGAGCTTATGCCTACAACAACCTTAATTTTGAAGGTAAGCTACTTACTAACGGAATTATAAAAGAGCCGTTTTTTAAATTATCTCTAGCTCAATGGTCACTTCACAGAGCAATACGGGAGGGATCTATGAACCCATATAATTTTGCTGACAAAGCAAATGAATTAGGATTTGAAGGATTAGAATATGTAAATCAACTATATAAGGATGTAACTGAGTCTAAAAATCAAGGGACTGCGCTAAAGAAATTTATTAATTTAAATAATGAAAAAGCAGCACAAAATGGGCTTAAAAATCTTTTAATTATGATCGATGATGAAGGTGATTTAACGGCTAGATCATCTTCTGAAAGAAAAAAAGGGGTTGAAAATCATCATAAATGGGTAGAAACTGCAGCAGCAATGGGATGCCATTCTATTAGAGTTAATTTGTTTGGTGTCAATGATCCGAAAGTTTGGGTCGAAAACTCCAAAGAAAGTTTACTCTCTCTGGGAACCTATGCTTCAAAATATAACATCAATGTAATTGTTGAAAATCATGGATATTTATCATCTGATGCTGGTCTTCTAGTGCAGGTTCTTAATGATGTAAACCTTTCCAACTGTGGAACACTTCCCGATTTTGGTAATTTCTGTTTAGAAAAAACAGGTGGGGAAAGATGGGGAACCAATTGCATTAGAGAATATGATCGTTATCAAGGAGTAAAAGAACTAATGCCTACTGCTTTTGCTGTGAGTGCCAAGTCTCATGACTTTGATGCCGCCGGAAACGAAACCCATACCGACTACAAGCGCATGATTCAAATTATTAAAGACGCTGGATTTGATGGGTATATTGGAGTAGAGTATGAAGGTAAAGTGCTAGGTGAAGAAGCCGGTATTTTGGCTACTAAAAACTTATTAATTAAAGCCGCTCAATGGTTGAGCTAATTAAACCAACCACAAATGAATACGAAAACTAAATTTCAACTGTCCCTAATGATGTTTCTCCAGTTTTTCATCTGGGGAGGTTGGTTTGTAACCCTT
>MDSY01081887.1_pt1 | contig 73035 bp, 69 predicted proteins | sample 811131 | NCBI WGS metagenome assembly MDSY01 (sample SAMN05326643, study PRJNA326480) | marine metagenome | isolation source: seawater | place: Atlantic Ocean: South West | collected 2010 | reverse complement strand
TGAACCGGCCTGAAACCCGCCTTGAAGGCGTGTCAGAGCAAGGGGCATGACCGCGCCCCCCGCCTTCGGCCCGCCCCGGCCTAATGCCGTCCAGCGCCGCCTGCATGCCGGGCGCGAAGCCCTGCGTGCGCGCTGGGTGAGGGGGCCATGGAGCCTCGCCGCCTTCGAATTCGTCAGCTTCGGCATCAAGCAGGGCTGGGCCTGCCTGTTCGGCGGGGCGATGCTGGGCCTCTTACTCGTCACCTTCCTCTGGTATCCGGAGAGGGCGCCGGTTTCGCGCTACGATTTCCTGGTGATCGGCGCGGTGTTGATCCAGGTCCTGATGCTGTGGACGGGGCTGGAGACACTGGAGGAGGCGAAGGTGATCCTCGTCTTCCACATCACCGGCACGATCATGGAATTGTTCAAGACCGCCCATGGCAGCTGGATCTATCCCGAGGAAAGCGTGCTGCGGATCGGGGCCGTGCCGCTGTTCACGGGCTTCATGTATGCCGCGGTCGGGTCGTATCTCGCGCGGGTCTGGCGGATCTTCGATTTCCGGTTTGACCGCTTCCCGCCGCTCTGGATTCAGGGCGTTCTGGCGGCAGCGATCTATGTGAACTTCTTCGCCCATCACTGGCTGCCGGATGTGCGCCTCGCTTTGTTTGCGGGCACGGTGGTGGTTTACGGGCCGTGCCTCGTCCGGTTCCGGCCCGACCGGCACCACCGGCCGATGCCGCTGGTGGTCGGTTTCCTGCTGGTCGCCCTGTTCATCTGGTTTGCGGAGAATATCGGCACTTTCGCCAGGGCCTGGGCCTATCCGGGGCAGGAGGACGGCTGGCACCCGGTCTCTTTATCGAAACTCGGATCGTGGTATCTGCTGATGATCATCAGTTTCGTCCTGGTCGCTGCCGTCCATCGCGGCAGCCAGTGGGGCACGGGAGGGCCGTCCCATGAAAATCACCAAACTTCTCGTCGCCAATAGGGGCGAGATTGCCTGCCGCATCTTTGCCACCTGCCGGGACCTCGGCATCGCGACCGTCGCCGTCTATTCCGATGCCGATGCGCGGGCCAAACATGTGCGCGAAGCAGATGAGGCCGTGCATATCGGCCCGGCCCCCGCGCCCGAGAGCTATCTGAAGGTCGAGGCGATCCTCGCGGCTGCCAAAGAGACCGGCGCCGACGCGATCCACCCCGGCTATGGCTTCCTGTCGGAGAATGCCGACTTTGCCGAGGCCGTCGTGAAGGCGGGCCTCATCTGGGTCGGCCCCCCAGCGTCTGCCATCCGCGCCATGGGGCCGAAGGATGAGGCGAAGCGCATCGCCGAGGAGGCGGGCGTGCCCGTACTGCCCGGCTATCGCGGAGAGGCGCAGGACGCAAAGACGCTGACTGCGGCGGCAAAAGAGATCGGCTTCCCACTGTTGATAAAGGCCGTCGCCGGGGGCGGGGGCCGGGGCATCCGCCTTGTATCGAAAGCATCAGAGCTGGAAGGCGAACTGGAAAGCGCCGTGCGCGAAGCGGAAAGCAGTTTCGGCGATGGCCGCGTGATGCTGGAGAAGCTGGTCGAACAGCCGCGCCATATCGAGGTGCAGGTCTTCGGCGATGCCCATGGCAATGCCGTACACCTGTATGAGCGCGACTGCTCCCTGCAGCGCCGCCGCCAGAAAGTGATCGAGGAGGCGCCCGCGCCCGGCATGCCGGAAGACGTCCGAAAAGCGATGACGGACGCGGCCGTGGCGCTGACGAAGGCCGTGAAGTACGAAGGCGCCGGCACGGTGGAATTCATCGTGGACGGATCAAAACCGCTCTCGCTCGATACGTTCTGGTTCCTCGAAATGAACACCCGCCTGCAGGTGGAGCATCCGGTAACCGAGATGATCACGGGGCAGGATCTGGTTGAGTGGCAATTGCGCGTGGCTTCCGGCGACTTGCTGCCGCTGCACCAGCAGGACATCCCGCTGCACGGCCATGCCATCGAGGCGCGGATCTGCGCCGAAGACCCGGCCGAAGGCTTCCTGCCCGGCGCGGGCCTGATCCTGGAATTCGGCCTGATGGAGCCGGTAGATGGTGAAACGATCCGCTGGGATGCCGGGTTCGAGACGGGCGATCGCGTGCCGTCGAACTATGATTCCATGATCGCCAAGCTGATCGTGCATGACGGTAATCGCCATGCGGCCTGCGAGAAACTGATCTCCGCCCTGTCGCACCTGCAGCTCGCCGGTGTGCCGTCGAATGCGGGTTTCCTCAGCCGCTGTGCGTCATCGGACGCCTTCCTCAATCATTCCCACCATGTGAACTGGATTGCGGAGGCGGGCGAGGCGCTGACCCTTCCGCCTGCGGAACACGAGCTTGCCTCCATCATGGCCGTTTGCGATGTGCGCCTCAATGAGGCGGGCGGCGCAACGCCATGGGGCGTCCAGGATGGCTGGCGCATGAACACGGCGCCGGTGCACAAGGCCATGGTGGCGGTCGGCGCCGATGCCGATTGGGTGGATCCGGAAGAGTATCCGGTCGATCCCGACACGCCCCTGCCGCTGGTGACAGACATTTCGCCCCGCCGCTATGCGGTCACGACGGGCGGTGACACGGTGCTGGTCGAGGTGCCGGAATTCGATGCGGATGTCGAAGCCGTGCTTGGCGGCGACCATGTCAGCGCACCGATGCCGGGCAAGGTCCTGTCGATTTCGGTCGAGGCCGGCGCGGAGGTGACGCGCGGCGACACGGTTGCCGTGATGGAAGCCATGAAGATGGAACATGCGCTGACCGCGCCGCGCGACGGGGTCGTGGAAACCGTGGCAGGCAAGGTGGGGGACCAGGTCTCCGAAGGTGATATCCTGGTTCAGCTGGTGGCGGAGTAACCCTCACCTCCCGCGTCCGGGGGAGGTGGCTGCACCGTTCTGGCGCGGGCGGAAGGTGAGGGCCGCTGCGTGACTTAAGCTGCGACGGCGAAATCCATCCGTGCAGGAACATGTGTCTCGGCGCGGTAGGGGCGGCGCACGACCGGCGGGGCGACGATCTCGCCGAGATGGTTGGCGGCAAAGGCGATGGCTTCGGTCTTCAGGATGCGCTCGCCATATTCATTCTCGCCAAGGATGACGCGCGCCATGGCGCCGTCTGGACCGGCGGCCCAGAATTCGACGCCGGCGTCTGCCAGTTCCATCGCCTTGTCGAGTTCCATGCGGAAGCTGTCGCCGAAAACGACATCTTTCACCTGCGCCGGATCAAACTCACATCCCTTGATGACCAACCGAACCATCCCGCAACTCCTCAGCTCTCTTTGCCAACTCCGTGGCGCTTGAAACCCATGCAGGAAGGTGTCGTTCCACCCGTCCTGCGATGGGAGAACATAAGCAGAATATTCACGTTTTGGAAAGGAAAAAGTTCCATTTTTGTTCACGTCGAACCAAAACGGAACAAAATCAGGAGCTTGCCTGTCCCGGTATCAGCCAGCCAGACGCTTCAGCGCCCGTTCGCGTCCGATCAGCGGCAGGAGGGCGCCCATGTCGGGGCCGTGTTCCTGGCCGGTGAGGGCCTTGCGCAGCGTCATGAACAGGCCGCGGCCCTTGCGGCCGGTCTCGGCCTTCACGGCGCCTGTCCACTGGCTCCAGGTCTCGGCCGTCAGCTCGCCTTCCGGCAGCAGCGTGGCAGCCGTGGCGACGAAGTCCTTGTCCTCATCGTCCACCAGCGGGGTGATGTCGCCGAACACGGTGTCGATCCAGCCGGCCACGTCCGGCAGCAGGGCGCAGTTCGCCCGCACCACCGTCCAGAACGCCTCGTCGGCGGCGCGTGGGTCCACCGCGGCGAGGCGGTCTTTCACCGCGTCGAAGGGCAGGGCGTGCAGGATCGCGGCGTTGAGGCCTTTCAGTTCCGCTTCGTCGAACCGGGCCGGGGAACGGCCGATCTTGCCGAAGTCGAACTCATCGGAGAGCTGCTGCAGGCTTTCGCGCGCCTCGACATTGTCGGACGTGCCGATCTTCGCCAGCAGCGAGCAGATCGACATCGGCTCATAGCCCTGCGCGCGCAGCTCGCCCATGGAGAGCGAACCGAGCCGCTTCGACAGGCCCTGTCCGTCGGCGCCGATCAGCAGCGGCGTGTGCGCCATGTCCGGGGCCGAGCCGCCGAGCGCCTTGAAGATCTCGATCTGTGCGCCGGAATTGGTGACGTGGTCTTCCCCGCGCACGACATGGGTGATGCCGGCCTCGATATCGTCGACGACAGAGGGAAGCGTGTAGAGATAAGAGCCGTCGCCGCGGATCAGGATCGGGTCCGATAGGCTGGACGTGTCGATGCTCTGCGCGCCGCGCACGAGGTCTTCCCACTCGACCCGCTCGCCGGACAGCTTGAAGCGCCAGTGCGGCTGGCGGCCTTCGGCTTCGAGTTTTGCCCTCTCGTCGTCCGTCAGCTCCAGCGCTGCCCGGTCATAGACCGGCGGGCGGCCGCGGGAGAGGGCGATCTTGCGCTTGCGGTCCAGCTCTTCCGCCGTCTCGTAGCACGGATAGAGCAGGCCCATTTCGCGCAGCTTGTCAGCCGCGGCGTCATACTGGTCGAATCGCGCGGACTGGTTGAACGTGTCGGCCCAGACGAGGCCCAGCCATTCAAGGTCCACCTTCAGCGCGTCTTCATTCTCCTTTGTGGAGCGTTCCACATCGGTGTCGTCGATACGCAGGATGAATTTGCCGCCCTGGTTATGGGCGAACAGCCAGTTGATGAGCGCAGTGCGCACATTGCCGACATGCAGGCGGCCGGTTGGCGAAGGGGCGAAACGAACGATAGGGGAGGTCATGAAGATGATATGGCCATGGATCAGGGAAATGTGTGCCGCTTTCGACACCAAATTGCAGAAAAAGCCAAGCGATCCATGCCAGTTTCTTGCTAATCAGTATGCTAGTGTGACACCTGCACGTGAGTCGCAACCCGAGGAGGGGGTCATGAAGAAAGCCTGGATTCTTGCTTTGGCAGGAAGCCTTGTGGCCTGCGGCCAGCCGGCGGAGTCGCCGGACGGTGGCAACGCCGCGGCCCCTGCAACGGCGGAGCATGAGACGCTTCAGGCCGACGTGCCGGAGTCAGAGCCGATCACGTCCCCCTATGAGCTGGCCGAGTCTGCACCGAACGACCGGGACTTCGCCGCGCTCGCCGGATATCCCGATACCTGGCATGTGTCCTATGGCTGGCCCGGGGAGTACCCCGCCGGGTTTGTGGTGCTGGAGCAGGGCGTGACGGTGAACGGCCGCGCCCGGCCCAATCCGGATGCGCCGGCCAATGTGCCCTGCACCCTGCCGCAATATGCCAATTACCAGATCTGGAACCGCCAGCGGGTGGAACGCGACAATCTCGAATTCATCGTCGCTTCGAAGATCGAACCGGTGACGATGCTGGTCGATGCCAGGATCGAAACGCCCGGCGACGAGGGCATGCAGGTGCTGAACCTGAAGGCTGGGGACGTGCTGTCCTACCTGCGCTATCTCGGCGAAGGCTTCGCCATCTTCGATGTGGACGGGCAGGAATACACGATCAACGAGGCCGAGCTGCGCGACATCTCCAGCATGACGGGCATGGCCCTGGAGGAAGACCAGTGGGTGGAGGTCGCCTGTATCGGCGGAACGCGCGCCTGGATCCTCTATGACGATGCCATCGCGCAGGACGATATCGTCCCGTCGCCCATCGTCGGCTTCGGCGAAGCGTCGGACATCTATCCCGATGAAGTCGACAAGGTCCGCGCCGAAGGCCTCGAACTGGAAGCCTTCCAGAACCAGCCGTTTGATGACGGGTCGGTCGACTAGGCTTTCGCCTTCTGCGCGCATGCTTCGACCTCGTGCCGTGACGGGAAAGCCCGCACGTACAGCATTCGTGCGTGCTGGATGACTTCGAGAGATGTTTTTTGAAGCAGCGAATGGGCTCCGGCTCATTCGCGGATCCTGTGCGCCTGAATACGCCGTCTCAAAGCCATTTCCAGAGGCCGGACGCCAGAACACGCCCTCTCAAGCTGGGCCATTCCAGCAATTCTGCAATTCCTCTTCGCCAGATATTGCATTTAATAGACTATTTGGTCTATAAATAAAAAATGAGCTCCACAGACGCCCCGACACCCGGCCGCCGCAGAGGCCGCCCACGCAAACCGCCAAGCGATCAGACGGCGCGTCAGGAACTGATCCGGACCGGGCTGGTGTACCTGACCGAGCGGGGCTATTGCGCGGTTGCGGTCGATGAAATCCTGCGGGCTGCGGGCGTGCCCAAAGGCAGTTTCTACTACCACTTCCAATCGAAAGAGGATTTCGGCGGTGCACTGATCGATGCTTACAATGAGTTTTTCTCCTCCAAGCTTCGTTCCTGGTTCCAACGCGCTGACCTCTCTCCGCTGGACCGGCTGCGGGGCTTTATTTCCGATGCCGAAAAGGGGATGGAAAAACACGCGTTCAGGCGCGGGTGCCTCGTCGGAAACCTGGGGCAGGAGATGGCGGCCCTTCCGCCGGGATTCCGCAGCTTGCTTTCCTCTGCTCTATCGGACTGGCAGCGCTTGACAGAGGCCTGCCTTCTTGAAGCACAAAACCAGGGCGAGATCGGCAAGCACCATAAGCCGGAAGCGCTCGCCGCTTTTTTTTGGATCGGTTGGGAAGGCGCGGTTTTGCGCGCCAAGCTCGAACAGAGTCCGGACCCCCTACGCCAGTTCGCAACTGGCTTCTTTGCCCTCACGTCAAATTGAAAAGGCGACACACATGTTCGATGCAATCGTAATCAACAAAGATACAGATGAGCAGACCGTTTCCCGGAGCCAGGTGACACTTCCTGAAAAGGAAGAGGGAGATGTGGTCGTCGACATTGCCTGGTCGACCCTGAACTACAAGGATGCACTGGCGATCACGGGCAGCTCCCCGGTCGTGCGAAGCTTCCCGATGATTCCGGGCATTGATTTTGCCGGTGTCGTCTCTGAAAGCCGCCATTCCGATTTTGCGCCCGGAGACCGCGTTGTTCTGAACGGTTGGGGCGTCGGTGAAAAGCATTGGGGTGGGCTTGCAAAGCGCGCCAAGGTGAAGGGGGATTGGCTTGTCCGTCTTCCTGATGGCCTGACGATGCGGCAGGCCATGGCGATTGGCACCGCCGGCTATACCGCGATGCTCTGTGTCATGGCTTTGGAAGACGAAGGCATAACCCCCGCCAGCGGCGAAATCCTTGTCACAGGCGCGTCCGGAGGTGTCGGAAGCGTCGCAACAAGTCTGCTTGCAAACAAGGGATTCACGGTTGCTGCGGCCACGGGCCGGCCCGAAGAGACCGACTATCTCAAAAGCCTGGGCGCGTCCTCCATTGTTGACCGGGCCGATCTTTCCGGGCCGCCGCGCGCCCTGAACAAAGAGCGTTGGGCGGGCGCAGTCGATGTTGTTGGCGGCGTTGTCCTCGCCAACCTCCTGTCGATGATCAAATATGGCGGGACCGTTGCGGCGTGTGGGCTCGCTGGCAGCATGGACCTGCCAACAAGTGTGGCCCCCTTCATCCTTCGAGGCGTCACCTTGAGAGGCATCGACAGTGTCATGTGCCCAAAAGAGAAAAGACTGGCCGCATGGGAACGTCTCGCAACCGATCTGGACACCACCAAACTTGAAGCCATGTCCACGGAGGTGGCATTCGAAGAAGTTATTTCGACGGCGCCTCTCTTCCTGGAAGGCAAAGTCCGTGGCCGCATCATTGTCCCGATTAATCCGGAACTTGAAAACTAGGAAGAGTGAACGCCTCGCGGCAAGTGCGCCTGGCTGCTCTATGACAACGCCATCGCGAATGACGCGATCGTGCCGTCACGCATCGTTGGCTTCGGCGAAGCGTCGGATATCTATCCCGATGAAGTGGACAAAGTTCGCGCCGAGGGGCTGGAACTGGAAGCCTTCCAGAACCAGCCGTTTGATGAGCCGGTCGACTGAGCAGTATCCTGCTGCCGGCTTTATCCGATGTGGGAAATTGAACAGAAATCCGAGAGATATTTCTGATTATTCTCCCGTAAACCATATTTTCTAGCACCTGCTTGAAAATATGGGATCGAATGATGGCCGAACAGAACAGCAATCCTGAGACCGGTGATTTTGTACATGTATCGCCCGGGGAAATCCGGAATGCGATTTCCGTGCTTGAGCAAGCGCTGTTCAATCACGTTCACTGGACAAATGCGTTGAATACGACGCTGATTTGCGGCCTGCATCCGGATGAACGGGACCTCGAACCGGAGGCACACCGGAAGTGCCGGTTTGGCCAATGGTACTACAGCGCCGATACGCGGGCGGTTCAGAGCAATCCGAACTTCCGGGAGCTTGAGAAGCTCCACCGCGAATTACACGAATCCGCTGCTCACCTTCTGGTGCTGTCACAGTCGCATCAACCCATTCCGATGACGGACTATGAAAAGTTTACCAATGAGCTGAAGGAGATGCGTCTCCTGATCGATACGCTGAAGCGGGAATTGGAAGACGAGATCTATAATGTCGATCCCCTGACCGGTGCGAGCAGCCGCATCGGCATGCTGACAAAGCTCCGGGAGCAGCACGAACTGGTTCGGCGCAAGTTGGAAAGCTGCGTGATCGTTATGATGGATATCGACCGGTTCAAAATGGTCAACGACAAGTATGGCCATCTGGTCGGTGACAGGGCGCTGGCAGAGTTTTCCCACCACGTGCTGCGGCACACGCGCCCGTTCGACCGGCTGTTCCGGTATGGCGGAGAGGAATTCCTGCTGTGTGTCCCGCATACCGACCTCGCATCGGCGCACGCACTGATCGAGCGTATCCGGTCTGAACTGGCCGACAAGACAATCGATGTCGACGGCTTTCCGCCTTTCTCGATCACGGCGTCCTTCGGTATGACGCTGCTGGACCCCGATACCGGCGTGGCCGAATGTATCGAACGGGCGGACCAGGCGACCTATGCGGCCAAGCAGCGGGGCCGGAACATGACCGTTATCTGGGATCCGTCCATGGAACGCCGCATGGCGTCCTGAAATCAGTCGTCCCGGAACCTGTTGGTGATGGGATAGCGCCGGTCGCGGCCGAAATTCTTGCCGCCGACCTTGGCGCCCGGCGGGGCCTGGCGGCGCTTGTATTCCGCGACATACAGGAGATGCTCGATCCGGCGCACGGTGCCCGCATCATGCCCGCGGGCGAGAATCTCGTCCACGTCTTCCTCTCCCTCCACCAGGCCGCGCAGGATATCGTCCAGCACGTCATAGGGGGGAAGGGAGTCCTGGTCTTTCTGGTCTTCGCGCAGCTCGGCACTTGGCGGCTTGGTAATGATCCGCATCGGGATCACTTCACCGCTGGGTCCCAGCGCGCCCTTCGGCAGGGCCGTATTGCGCCAGCGGGTCAGCTCGAACACTTCGGTCTTCCAGAAATCCTTCAGCGCATTATAGCCGCCGCACATGTCGCCATAGAGCGTCGCATAGCCGACGGCCATCTCGCTCTTGTTGCCCGTGGTCACCACCATGTGCCCAAACTTGTTGGACAGCGCCATCAGCGTCACCGCGCGCAGGCGGGACTGGATGTTCTCTTCCGTCGTGTCGGGCGTCGTGCCCTCGAACTGCTCGGCCAGCATCTCGTCCAGCGCGTCGACGCCGGGGCGGATATTGATCGTGTCATATTTCGCGCCCAGCGCTTCGGCGCACCGCTTTGCGTCTTCCAGACTGTCAGAGGACGTATATTTCGACGGCAGCATCACGCACCACACGCGTTCCGGCCCGAGGGCGTCCACGGCGATGGCCGCGGTCAGCGCGCTGTCGATGCCGCCGCTCATGCCCAACACGACGCCGGGGAAGCGGTTCTTGTTGACGTAATCGCCGAGCGCCATCACCGCCGCGCGGTATTCGGCCTCCCAGCCGCTGGTCAGCTCTGCCTTCGCTTCGCTGGAAAACTGATGCGTCTCGCCGTCGAACGTGACCAGCGCCGTGCCGGTGACGAAATCGCCGAGCAGCTGGTGTTCCGTCCCGTCGAAATCGACGGCATAGCTCGCCCCGTCAAAGACCAGTTCGTCCTGTCCGCCCACCTGGTTCACGAACAGGTAGGGCACGCCGGTCTTGGTCCAGGCGGAGAAGCTGGTATGGCGCTCCACCTGCACGGTGCGGCGCCACGGGCTGCCATTCGGCACGATCAGCATTTCCGCCCCGGCCTCGGCCAGCGCCGACGGCACGCGCGGATACCAGATGTCCTCACAGATCGCGATGCCGACCTGAATGCCGTTCAGCTCGAACACGGGCAGGGGGCCTTCACCCGGATCGAAGATGCGCTTCTCGTCGAACACGCCATAATTGGGCAGCTCGCGCTTGTCATAGCGCCCGGCGACCTTGCCATGCTGCAGCAGCACGGCGGAATTGTGCCGCTTGCCGCCGTCCAGCCAGGGGCTGCCGATGATCACGGCGGGGCCGCCTGATGTCTCCACCGCCAGCTCCTGCACCGCCCGCATGGACAGGTCCACCGCAGCCGGTTTCAGCACCAGGTCCTCGGCCGGGTAGCCAAGAATGAACAGTTCGGAGAGGACAAGCAGGTCAACGCCCTTGTCCGCCGCCTCGGCATAGGCCTCACGCGCCAGCGTCAGATTCCCGTTGATATCGCCCACCACGGGATTGAGCTGCGCGACCAGGATGTTCAGATTTTTGCTCATGGAGAGCATTTAGGCCGCTGCGGGGGGTATGTCATCGGGTAAATGATACACGAGCACAGGAAACCCTCTGTTGTGAGTGTGGAATACATGAATTAGTGGTGACGTGGTGATTAAGAGCCCTCCCACCAATGATTCAAAATCGAACTGGCTTGATTGGAAATTTCTAGATCGTTGCTTGCAATCGCGTGAAGTCGTTTCTTCGTGAGTTCCACGTCTCCAAAGTTTTTTAGGTATTGAGCAGGGATGCCGGGCGCTTCTTGCGCTGAACTTTGGATAGTTTGTAGGCTTTCAAGGACATTGATAAAGTCCTCATCATCGAGGGTGATTTGAGCAAACCACTCCTTTGCGCGCGTTTCACCTGCGGCGTTGAGTATAGAATATGGAACAATCCAAGTATCCGGTACATTTAGAAGATCGCTTGGTGACATGCGCAAAAGACGGTCAAGCAGGATTTCTTGAATTTCTGAAAATTCAGATTCGGACAGGTAAGGTTCGTTGCGATCAGGGTGTTCCTCTGAATGTTCGAAGTACTGATCCCGGTACACTTCGCCTAACGCCCAAAGCGATTGAGCATTTTTGTACACGTCCATGAGCAGTTTTCGGCGGTCATTGACCGTCAATTTACCGAGCACAGCTTCGGTCAATTTTTCTATTTGAAAGCCAGCAGATTTCTTCAATCCAAATCCTGAAGATGCAGAGCGCTCATAAATACTGTCTGCGACATCCATAATCACCCGCCACCAAAATTCACCGACATTTGGGGCCGATTGGCTCACGTCGTTGATGACGAGTTCGAGAAGTTGGTCGCCTATCGTGTCTCGATCAGCATTCAATTCTGATACTTCCAAAACCGTTTGAATGGTTCGTGTAAGATCTGAACTCATGCCGTGTGCTAACGAATGCAGCCTCTCCCAAACAGCATCGGGCAAAGCATTGTCAGATTGGCGAAATCCGGAATATAGGCCCCAGTGCCATGGCGAAGTGAACCTTCTTTCTTCTCTGTATTTTTCGAAGGTTCTGTCTTGGAATTGGAATACCCAAAGACGGTCATCAAACGCATGATTTCTGGTTGAGGGTACATAGCTGCTCGTTACTCCCGCCAGCAGTGCGTCTAGGTGATGAAAGTCCAACTCGGCGTGTTCCCCTTCAGCGGGTGGTTTCCAGCCAAGTTTTTCCAGAATAACAGAGAGTTCTTCCTGCGATCGGGTGCGCTGCGAAACCTGCCCGCCAATCGCTATAGCCTCTAGAGAACTCACATAGTTCAGCACCCATGAATAAAGGTTAGAATCGCCTTTAGAGGCCTTTTCTTTGATCATTTCGATCCAAACAAGGTCCAAAAGATCCGCGTTGAAAGAGCGCAGTCGTTCCCATTTCAATCGAACGGCTTCGAAGACTCGGACAACATCTCTCGGTGTCTTCAATAATCTACCTGCCCATGTGTCGAGAACCGCTCCAGCGCGCAAACTTTTCCAATCGGCTTGATCTGAATATGCTAATTCCAGCTTATTCCTTAGAAAACGTCGAATACGAAAAGGGCCCGGTGCCGGTACTTTCAATCCAAATTGAATGATTTTTTCGAGGTATGCCGCTCCGTCTTCAACTTCGGCCGAAGATTCAATTGCGTGAGATAGCACCTCTCTATCGTATGATATTAAGTATGTGATGTTGGGGAAGTTGGCTACTGCCTTTATAAGTCTAATCACTTCCAGAGCCTCGTCTGGCTCTAGTCGATCAAGGTCGTCAATGACGTAGACGATATGAAGGCCTTTGCGGTCCCCCGAGATTTTTTTGATTAGCGTCTGGGCGAGGGTTCTTTGTGCTTCTAGAGATGGTTTCCCTGCAAATAGTCTGATCACAGAAGAAAAAATAGCCAGAGGGAAGTTGAGGCTTGCCATTGCTCCCAAGAAGCCCGCGCCTGACACTTGGGATGCCAACGTAGACAAAGTGCCGTTCAGCCGGATTTTGAGCCAAATTATTTCCCAGCGATTTCTTGAAGCGAGGTTGTATTGTGCCTGATTCACATCATTGAAAGCATCGACCAATAAACGGAAAAAGTTGCCGACGAGAACTTTGGTATCTCCGGAAAGCCAAGGTTCAAATCGTATTAGGATTGGTTTTCGCCAAGGTGCTTGTTTTGCAAGTAGTTCGAGCTCGACCAAATTGACTAGCGAGGACTTGCCCTCTCCCCAAACGCCGTCGATCCCAATTATCCAAGCTTCCGTGTCTTCCCGATTCATAATCGCAGAAGCAACAAAATTGGCCGCGTCGCCAAAGCCAAAAGCATCTTCAGTTGCGTTGGTTATCGGCGCATGGGGGCTTCTTTTAGGACTCTCTTGTGGTCGGTCGGAATGCTGCATTTTTGGCCCGCTCGTGAATCTCAGGCAAGCGTGCGCTGATTCTGGAAATCAATTTATAGTTTCATTTCGTTCTTTGGCGTCTTGGGGCGATACCTCTTAGGAGATCCACCAGTTTACAGCGCAGCCCAAACCCGGCACCCAGTGGCCTCACTACAGACACGGGGAAAGGGCCACCATGACCGAAGGAATGCGTTTTACGACGCCGCGCCACAAGCAGGTCTATGTCGCCTATGGCACGGCCTATGACTGTGTCGATGCGCTGGCGGCGATCATGTTCATTATCGGCTCGGTCCTGTTCTTCAAGACGGCGACGGTGACGGCGGGCACGTGGCTGTTCCTGATCGGGTCGGTCTTTTTTGCGGTCCGCCCGGTCGTGCATGTCGTGCGCGACGTGCACATGAAGCGGTTGCCGAAGGAATAGGGAAGCGCCCGCCGTCCCCTCCGGGTCGCCGCGGGCTGGCTATAGAGGGTCCATAGACGGTCTGTAGACGGTGTTCGTGAGGGTCCGGCGGGGCCGTTATCCAACAAATCAGGCCCGTTTGCGGAGCAGGCCGAGCAGCATCAGCGCGGTAGCGAAAATCATCGCGACGGAGAGCACGAGCAGAAGCCCCGCGACCGTGTTTTCCTGAAACGGCGAGCCGGTATGGCCGGCGCCGGCAATCGGCATCAGCGCGCTTGCGCCCCAGGCGGCGGCGAGGAAAACGGTCGCCCAATTGGCGGTCGTGCCGAACAGGAACAGGCCGAACGCGGTCTTTTTAAGGGCCGGGCCAAGGTGGACCCGGTCCCAGATCGCGCCGATGGCGATCAGGAACGTGCCGTTCATCAGGCCTTCCAGATGCGACGACAGCCCCATCCGCGGATTGGCGAGCAGCGGCCCGACAAAGCCTGTGACGAGGCCCAGCAGGAACAGGCCCGCCCCGAAGATGAGCAGCCAGTCTTTTTGCGAGTACATTGTTTTTCCTCCCCTTATTTGAGGAGAGTGTGCGCCCGTTTCGCCTAGATATCTAGGTCCTCAACGAACGCCGCGTTTTCCTGGATGAAGCGGAAGCGCAGCTCGGCCTTCTTGCCCATCAGCGTGTTGATGAGTTCGGAAGGCTTCATCTCGGTCAGCTCGTCCATGGAATCCGGCAGTGTCACGCGGGCGAGCGTGCGGGTGGCCGGGTTCATGGTCGTTTCCTTCAGCTGGGCCGGGTTCATCTCGCCGAGACCCTTGAAGCGGGTCATGTCGACTTTCTGGTTCGGCTTGAAATGTTCCTTCATCTTCGCGGCGCGGTCCTGCTCGTCCATGGCGTAGACGATCGTGCCCTTGTTCGAGAGCTTGAACAGCGGCGGAAGGGCCAGGAAAAGCCGTCCGGATTCAATGAGTCCCGGGGTCATCCGGTAGAAGAAGGTAATCAGCAGGCTGGCAATGTGGGCGCCGTCCACGTCGGCGTCGGTCATGATGATAATGCGCTCATAGCGCAAATCGTCGATGGAGAATTTCCGGCCCAGCTGCGTGCCCAGCGCGAGGGCGAGATCATTGATCTCCTGATTGTTCATCATCTTGTCGAGCGAGGCGCTCTCAACGTTCAGGATCTTGCCGCGCAGGGGCAGGATGGCCTGGGTCTTCCGGTCGCGCGCCTGCTTGGCGCTGCCGCCAGCCGAGTCGCCCTCGACGAGGAAGAGTTCGGTGCTCTCCGGGCCTTTTTCCGAACAGTCCGCCAGCTTGCCCGGCAGGCGCAGCTTCTTGGTGGCGGATTTGCGGTTGATTTCTTTCTGTTTTCTGCGGCGCGCGCGCTCATCGGCGCGATCGACGGCCCAGGTCAGCAGCTTGTCGGATTCCTTGGGGCTGCCCGCCAGCCAGTGATCGAACCGGTCCCGCACGGCGTTCTCGACGAGGCGGAATGCGGCCGTGGTGGACAGCTTGTCCTTTGTCTGGCCCACAAATTCCGGGCCGCGGATGAAGACCGACAGCAGCAGGCCCGAATGGCCCATAATGTCGTCTGCCGTGATGTCGCTGGCTTTCTTGTTGCCGGTCAGCTCGCCGAAATTGCGCAGGCCCTTGGTGATCGCCGCGCGGAAGCCCGCCTCGTGCGTGCCGCCTTCGGGCGTCGGGATGGTGTTACAGTAGGAGCGGGCAAAGCCGTCGCTCTCGCCGAAGCCGGCCTGCGTCCAGGCGATGGCCCATTCGACCTTGCCTTCGGCGCCGAGATCCACAAGGCCGGTGAAGGGCGTTTCGGTGATCGTCGCCTTGCCGCCGAACACTTCGGCCAGCTGGTCGGCCAGGCCGTTGGGATAGGAGAGCACCGCCTCGGCCGGGATCTTGGAGTCTTCCGGCAGCAGGGACGGGTCGCAGTTCCAGCGCACTTCGACGCCGCGATAGAGATAGGCTTTCGAGCGCGCCATCTGGAACAGGCGGGCCGGGCGCCAGCGCATCTTGTCGCCGAAGATCTGATGGTCCGGCTTGAATTTGACCGTCGTGCCGCGCCTGTTGGGCGCCGCGCCGACCTTTTCGAGCTTGCCGTCCACCAGGCCCCGCGAGAAGCACTGGCGGTAAAGCCGCTTGTCACGCGCGACCTCGACTTCCACGCGCTCCGACAGGGCGTTGACCACCGAGATGCCAACGCCGTGCAGGCCGCCGGCCGTCGCATAGGCCTTGTCCGAAAACTTCCCGCCCGAGTGCAGCGTCGTCATGATGACTTCCAGCGCTGATTTCTTTGGGAATTTCGGGTGTGGGTCGACCGGAATGCCGCGGCCATTGTCGGAGACGCTCAGATAGCCATCGGCGTCGAGTTGGATCTCGATCCGGTTGGCATGGCCGGCGACGGCTTCGTCCATCGCATTGTCCAGAACCTCGGCAAAAAGGTGGTGATAGGCGCGCTCGTCCGTGCCGCCGATATACATGCCGGGGCGCTTGCGGACAGGCTCGAGGCCTTCAAGGACTTCAATGTCCTTTGCGGAGTAACCAGAGGTATCGGAGCTCATTTGGTCGAACAGCTTTGCTTGCTTGGCGGCGGCCATTTATGGTCTCCCTTAGGGACGGCGCAGGATCGTGTCGATACGGGGAAGCATCAATGACTGCCACGATTAACACAGCATTAACCCTGGCCAGCGGGCTGACATTTCCCAACCGTCTTGTGAAAGCGGCCATGACAGAGGGATTGGCTGATTCGCGCAACCGGGTCACTGAGGCACATGTCAGGCTCTACCGGCGCTGGGCCGAAGGCGGGCTGGGCGGCCTCATCACCGGCAATGTCCAGATCGACCGCAACCACTTGGAACAAGTGGGTAATGTGGTCATCGGGCCGAAGATTTCGACCGAGGAACTGGACGGGTTTGCGCGCTGGGCCGAGGCGGCGAAAAGCCAGGGTGCGGCGCTGGTCATGCAGGTCAGCCATGCCGGCCGGCAGACGCCGAAACTTGTGAATCCCCGGCCGGCTGCGCCGAGCCCCGTGGCCCTCGGCCTGCCGGGCGGGCAGTTCGGATCGCCCCGGGCGATGACGCCGGAGGAGATCCAGGCCGTGATCGAAGGCTTCGGCCGGGCGGCGAAAGTGGCGAAACAGACCGGGTTTGACGGCATTCAGGTCCATGCCGCCCATGGTTACCTCCTATCGTCCTTCCTGTCCCCGCTGGCCAACCAGCGCGAGGATGATTGGGGCGGTCCGCTCGAAAACCGGGCGAGATTGCTGGTGGCCTGTGTCAAAGAAGCAAAAGCGGCGGCGGGTCCCGGTTTTTCGGTGTCGGTGAAGCTGAACTCGGCCGATTTCCAGAAAGGCGGCTTCAGTTTCGAGGATTGTCTCGGCGTGATCGACATTCTCGATACGCTGAACGTTGATTTTGTAGAGATTTCCGGCGGCAATTACGAACAGCCTAGAATGATGGACCAGGAAGGCTTGCAGCCGGCCTTTGACCAGCCGGTCTCCGAGTCGACCCGCGCACGGGAAGCCTATTTCCTCAAATACGCCCGGGCCGTACAGGACCGGGCAAAAATGCCGCTGATGGTCACCGGCGGCTTCCGCACCGTGGCGGCGATGAACGACGCGCTCGCGGCCGGAGAAGCCGATCTGATCGGCCTCGGCCGGCCGCTTTGCGTCGATACCGGCGCGCCGGCGCGGCTGCTGGACGGCACACAGGCCTCGCTCGACCAGTGGGAGCAGAAACTGCGCATCGGGCCCGGCCTTCTGGGGCCGCATTCGCCGATCAAAATCGTCAAGGCGCTTAACGGTTTTGGCGCCATGGGCTGGTATTATGAACAGCTGAAACGGCTTGGCGCGGGAGGGGAGCCTGATGAGAAACTTGGTGTCCTGTCTGCCTTTCTGGCCAATCAAAAGTCAGAAAAGGCTGCCGCAAAGGCATGGCGGTCTTCAGCGCCCTGATTGCAGGCAGGTGCAGGCGAAATCACAATTTTGTTGCGCAGGGGCCGGGTTGAAGCGGGCTGGCCCACTCTCCACATCTGGTACATCGCCCGACTCCCGCCATCATGTGCGGGTAGGGTCACATGGTTGCCGCAAGGCGGGACCATAATACGAAGGAGGCAGTTACATGCCAAAGACCAAGAACCTTCCGGTGTTGCCGCTTCGGGACATCGTCGTGTTCCCAGACATGGTCGCCCCGCTCTTCGTGGGCCGCGACAAGTCGGTACGCGCCCTCGAAATGATCGAGGAAGCGGAAAATGAAATCATGCTGGTGGCCCAGCTCGACGCCGCGATCGACGATCCCGGCTCCGATGACGTGCACGGAACCGGCACGATCGCCACCATCCTCCAGCTGCTGAAGCTGCCCGACGGCACGGTCAAAGTGCTTGTCGAAGGCAAGACGCGCGCGCGTGTGAATGAGTTGATCGACCGCGGCGACTATTTTGAAGCTGAAGTCGAGACGCTGGATGAACCCGAAACGGACACTTCCGACGTCGAAGCCCTGATGCGGGCCGTGCAGGAGCAGTTCGAGAATTATGTGAAGCTGAATCGCAAGATCCCGCCGGAATCCGTCGGTACGATCTCTGCGATGACCGATCCCGGCCGCCTGGCCGACTCGGTTGCGTCGAACCTCTCGGTGAAGCTCTCCGACAAGCAGGAATTGCTCGAGCTCACGGACGTGAAAGACCGCCTTGAAAAGGTCTTCGCGCTCATGGAGAGCGAGATGGGCATGCTGCAGATGGAGCGGAAAATCAAAAACCGCGTCAAGCGGCAGATGGAGAAGACCCAGCGCGAGTATTATCTCAACGAGCAGATGAAGGCGATCCAGCGCGAGCTGGGTGAGCAGGGCGAAGGCGGCGAGCGCGATGAGCTGGCCGAGCTGGAAGCCCGCATCAAGGACACGCCGCTATCTGAAGAGGCCCGTACCAAGGCCGACGCCGAGATGAAGAAACTGCGGCAGATGTCGCCGATGTCGGCGGAATCGACCGTCGTGCGGAACTATCTGGACTGGCTCCTGGCCCTGCCATGGGGCACGCGTAAGGACATCGAGACAGACCTGCTCAAGGCCGAGAAACAGCTCGACGACGACCATTACGGTCTCGAAAAGGTGAAAGAGCGGATCCTCGAATATCTCGCCGTGCAGAAACGCACCGGTAAGATGAAGGGACCGATCCTCTGCCTCGTCGGGCCTCCGGGTGTGGGTAAGACCTCGCTTGGCCGGTCCATCGCCGAAGCCACCGGGCGCGACTTCGTGCGCGTGTCGCTGGGCGGCGTGCGGGACGAAAGCGAGATCCGCGGCCACCGCCGGACCTATATCGGCTCGATGCCGGGACGCATCATCCAGTCGCTGAAGAAGGTGAAGTCGGGCAACCCGCTGTTCCTTCTGGACGAGATCGACAAGATGGGCATGGACCATCGCGGCGATCCGGCCTCGGCCCTGCTGGAAGTGCTAGATCCGGAGCAGAATTCGACGTTCAACGACCATTACCTGGAAGTCGATTACGATCTTTCAGACGTGATGTTCGTGACGACGGCGAACTCGCTCAACATGCCCCAGCCCTTGCTGGACCGCATGGAGATCATCCGGATCGCTGGGTACACGGAAGACGAAAAGCTGGAGATCACCAAGCGCCACCTGATCCCTCAGGTGCGTGAGGATCACGGCCTCGGAGAGGACGAGTTTGTCGTCACCGATCAGGCCATCCGCGACCTCATCCGGTACTACTCCCGCGAAGCCGGGGTGCGTAGCCTCAAGCGCGAGATTGCGCGCCTCGCCCGCAAGGCGGTGCGCAAGCTGGCCGAACAGGGCGACGACGCCTCGCTGACCGTGACACCGGAGAACCTCGGTGACTTCGCAGGTGTGCGGAAATTCCGCTATGGCCTTGCCGACGAGACCGATCAGGTGGGCGCCGTTACCGGCCTTGCCTGGACCGAGACGGGCGGCGACCTCCTCACCATCGAGGCGGTCAAGATGCCCGGCCGCGGGGCCATGAAGGTCACCGGCAATCTGCGCGATGTGATGAAGGAATCGATCCAGGCGGCGAGCTCGCTCGTGCGGTCCCGGTCGGTGATGCTCGGCATCAAGCCGACGGTCTTCAACACGACGGATATCCACGTGCACGTGCCGGATGGCGCCACACCGAAGGACGGCCCGTCCGCCGGTGTCGCCATGACCACCGCCATCGTTTCGCTGCTGACCGGCAATCCGGTCGACCGCGAAGTCGCGATGACCGGTGAGATCTCGCTGCGCGGCAAGGTGTTGCCGATCGGCGGCCTCAAAGAGAAGCTGCTCGCAGCCCTCCGAGGCGGGATCAAGACGGTCCTCATTCCGGAGGAGAACGAGAAGGATCTCGACGAGATTCCGGACAATGTGAAGACGGGCATGAAGGTCGTGCCGGTCTCCGACATCAATGAGGTGCTGGAGATTGCGCTGACCCGGCCGCTGACACCGATCGAATGGTCGGAAGCCGACGAGGCGGCGCTGCATGCCTCCCTGTCGGGGCAGGGCGGCGGTTCAAGCGACCAGCCACGCACGCACTAGGACCTGAACCAAAAAACACAGGCGGCCGCTTCTTCTGGAGCGGCCGTCTTGCTTTTTGTCCCGAGGCCCGGCATGTACGCCACCGGATGGGCGGTTAGCTCAGTTGGTAGAGCATCTCGTTTACACCGAGAGGGTCAGCGGTTCGAGCCCGTTACCGCCCACCATTCATTTCAAGGCACTAGCGTGGTTGAGACCGTCCCGCGTTGGGGCACTTAACACCTCACTTAACAGGTTCTGTTCTTGTTCTGTGTTGGTGGTGACCGCACCGCTCAAATTCTTTTTTGGTTTCAACTGGTCATTCCGCAGTCGTGGCGTTTAGTCTGAAGTGGAATCCACTAAAGGCGGAACTTAACGCAGCAGAAATGGGTGGGGTGCGAATGACACCAATCAAAATCTACAAAGTTGCCGCGAGCCCGTGGGAAGTTAATGAAGACAAAACGATCCTTCATAGGCATATCGTTCTTCAGACGACCGTGGGTGAACGTAGAGAGCAAATATCCATTGCGCGGGCCCGCAGTTCGGATGGGAGGGACGCAGTCGGTGTCCTGTTCACCACAAACTTCAAAGTCTTGGAATCAGAGAGTTCTCCAAACGCCCCCAACGAAGAGGGATGGTTGGCCGCTGCGATCAAGCACGGCGATGGGATCCTGTCGAAATTCGTCTGCCAATGCTCTAGTATAGACCAAGGTTCTCTATTGAATGTTTCTGAACCTGAAGACGTGAAGTCGATGGTTGGCGCCCTCCTAAGCGGTCTTGATCTAACGATTGAATTTTATGGTACGGGCGGTTTGGTAGATTCAATCTTCGTACCCGGTGACGATGATTTTCAGGATATTTTCGCTAAGTTCTGGACGAGAAATAACGAAGCAAAGCCCAAGAAAAAGTGGTTCGGTTTGTACGAGCGATAATCACGATACGGTAAATGATAGGAACCAACGGTTAGTCACTACCTCGGCTTTGGGCTTGCGCCGCCGCTTATCAATCCTATTCAGAAATTCGTGTGATAGCGGCAATTACAGCAGCATCCGACACATAGATGCGCTTCATCGTAGCGAGCGTATCGGCGGTCCATCCGAACATATCTTGCAGCACCTTGTCGGTGATGAGTTCCGGATACTTGTGCTGGAAGATGACCATGTTCGTTGCTGCGTTCTTGCGCAGGTGATGAATGGTCGGCCTGTCCTTGCCTTTCAGGACTTTATCGCGGTGACGATAGAAGCTGGTGGAAAGACCATCCGGCGTCCAGGGCGAGCCGAAGGAATTGAACAGCAGTGTGATAGGTTCGACTGGCCGCTTCCACTTTTTTGCAAGCGCAACGCGCTTTCCTTCAATCTCATCAAGCAAGGTCAGCAATTCAGGGTGTCCAGCCCCCTTGTTATGGGCCAGTTGGCGTAAGGGTTTCTGGAACCGGTGGCCGCATACTGAGCGCCTGATGAGGCCTGATACGATTGTACTGTCTGAGCCAGGTATTGATAACGGTTTGAGCCTGATCGAGTGAGGTGAACCACTCGGCATTCAGGATTTCGCGGCGCAGGGTTCCATTGAAGCGCTCATTGTATCCGTTCTCCCAAGGGCTCCCCGGATAGATGCGAAGCGGCTTGATCCCGACCTTGGTTAGCCAGTCTTGCAATCCTTCGGCAATAAACTCCGGGCCATTGTCAGACCGGATATGATCAGGCTTCCCGTGCCTGAGCAGGAGCGGATAGAGCGCCTCCAGAACATCAGCTGAGCCCATCCTGGCACGGACATGTACACACAGTGCCTCGCGGGTGTACTCATCGAGCACGGTCAGCATCTTGTAGGGTCGGCCAGAGCTCAGCTTGTCATGCACGAAGTCGACGCTCCAGATATGGTTCTGGTATTGTGGTCTGAGGCGGATGACAGAACTATCCTTGTGGTAGAGCCGTTTGCGTTTCTTATGGCGCTGTGGGAGCTGCAGGCCTTCCTCACGCCAGATCCGCTCGACCTTCTTGTGATTGACCACCCAACCTTCGAGCCTCAGCAGCCTGGCGACTTTGCGATAGCCATAGCGACCATACTGTTTGGCGAGCCGGATCAGCGCCAGACGCAGCGCTTCATCATCGTCTGCCTTACGCGCTTTGTATTGCTGTGTGGAGCGCGCCATGCCGACCGTTCTGCAGGTGCGCCGCTCAGATGTGTCGAGCTTCTGACGCACATGGATCACGGCCTGACGCAGGTCAGCTGGCTTCAGGCCTTGGGCTTTAGGTAATCAAGTGTCTCTTTGAGGATCAGCTTGTCCAGTTCCAGATCCGCCACAATCCGCTTCAGCCGCGCATTCTCTTTCTCCAGAGCTTTCTTCTCCGCCAGTTGGGACTTACTCACACCGCCAAACTTCTTACGCCAATTATAGTAAGTCGCATCAGACACCCCTGCCTTGCGACAGGCGCCCATTACATCCAGACCGTCCGCCAGAGACAGCTCGATCTCACGTAACAATCGCAGAACGTCCTCATCCGAATACCGCTTCCGAGCCATCTTCAATCCTTCCTGAAACGCCAAAATTACTAAGATCAATTTGGCCCAGGTTTAAGGGGGAAGGACAAGGGAACAGCGGCACGATGGCATAGTTCTGTCCACGGCTCTTTCCTGTCGGGATGATGATGTGTTCGCGTTTGCGCGCGGAGCGGGGCAGGCGGACAGCATCTTCGAGCCGAAGGCCAGTAATTTCTTCAAGGCGGTAAAAATAGTCCAACTGCCAGGCTGCGCCTTTAAGGAAGGAGCTACGTTCGGCAGGCTCCCAGATCCTCGCTTCATCGATGGGGGATGAATAGACAGACGGAACGCCTTCGACACGGTTCCAGTCGAGACGTCCTTCAGATTTTGCCCAATTCAGGAAAGCAGAGAGCGCAATCATGGCTTCCTGAGCAGCGCTCTTGCTGTGCGCCCAGCGCGTATCGCGATGGGTGACGATGTACTGAATGATCTTCCGGTCATCAAAAACAGCGAGAGGCGCTTTACGAGCGGGTTTGCTGGCTTTGAGGGGCATGTCCAGCCAGGACTCAAGATAGCGGATACGCGCGGTCGAAGATTTGAGTTTCAGGCGAGCGAACTTAGGGCAGCGCTTCTGATAATCTTGGAAAGCCTGCTCGAAGGTTCCAGGTTTTATGCCACGCTCAGTTTGCTTGGCTTCTTCATATGCGGCGATGAACTCAGGTGGCAGGCGCTTGTCATCGATTGGCTTGCCATCGCATTGCCAGAAGCGCGAACCGCCATGCCGACTTGTATAGTAGTAATATCGGATTGTGCCGTTCGCGAGCTTGAAGGGGACTCTCCAGACGCCTTTGATGGGCATGCTGCATCCTCCTAGATAAACCCGTTCAGATCGTCGGCAGAATCTTCCGATGGCAGGAGCGACTTGTCTACGAGGGAGATTTCTCCTGATGCACTCATGCGGATTGCACCTACGGAAAAGCCGGCCTCGCTCGCCGCTTCATAAAGTCCGCGAACCCGGCGCCTGATTTCAGCCATGGTGAGGCCTGCGCGGTCTGCGCCGGACGGTCTTTTCGGAACTTCTGCCGATACGGACATGAGGCGGTCTCACTGCAAGGCGGAGCGAACAAAACTCAGCGTTTGTCTGACGAGACGACCATCGCACAGAACCAGCGAAAAGCAACCCTTTTTTTGAGTACACTTGAAGTCGTGCCTGAAGCGTTTTTCGTTATTTTGACAGACCTTGCGCAACTCCTTCGACGTAGCAATCGCCCACTGAATCGAAGTCACACGTAAAATAGACCCTGTCATCATTTTCATTGAACAGACTAACTTTAGTGCCTCCCAACATCGCTCCGGTTAAGTCAACTCCATGGAGTATAGCATTGTTGAGGTATGCCCCGCGCATTTCCGCGCGAGTCAAATTAGCGCTCGTCAAATCGGCAAGTTCGAGATTCGCTCCTGAAAGATCAGCTCCGCTGAGATTTGCTGACTTCAAATCCGCACGCTGCAATTTGGCATTTCTCAAATCAGCGCCACTAAGGTCGGAAAACTCAAAATCAGTACCAGTCAGATTCGCACCATTAAATCGTGCGCCAACTAATTTTTGCTCTTCCAATACCGCCCACTCTAGCGTTGCGCCGGTCAGAACAGCATTGGTCAAGGGAATCAATCGCAAGTCTTGAAAACTGAGATTAGCGTTCGTTAAATTGGACTCGGTCAGGTTCGTCCGCTTTAAGTAAGCAAAGCTCAAATTCACTCCCGTCAAGTCAGCGCCGCTCAAGTCAGCGTTTCTAAGATCGGTTCCGTCCAAATCAGCGCTTTTGAGGTTGGCATATTGCAGTTTGGCGTATTGCATCCGCGCATCCGTGAAACTGGCTCCCTCAAGATTGGATCGAACAAATTTTGCTCCTACCAACCAAGTCTTCGTCAGATCTGCGCCTGATAAATCTGCTCGGTCGAGTTGAACTCCTCCCAGGCTTTCTCCGTACAGATCAAGTTCGACTAAATTGGCACCGCTGTAGTCGATTCCTTGCGCAAGTTCTTTCACGACGCATTCAGGCCATTCGAATTCAGAATCTCTCAAACTTTGACAATCGGCCCAGGCAATGTTGGCAAATCCAAACGAAATAATCGCAACTACAAACGCAATAACTTTTCTCACGCATTTCTCCCGCAATTGAGGGCTGGCCAGAAAACCCTAGGCAGCTCAAAAAAAATCGATGTCAGTTCATAATATTCTGCGATGGCCAGCATCGGATTCTACGGCTGTGGTCACCACTCATCGTCCCGTTCAGCACTGCGCTCGCGTTTCTTAGATGGCGCCTTCTTGCCGGTCTTAAGCCGCTCACGCTTCTCTTCGAGCTCCTTGCGCCCCGGTTCGTCCTCTGTGATTTCATGTCCTGCGGCCGGGCTTCGTTCATGTTTGAGCAGGCGTTCCAAGCGCGCAATTTCTTCCCGAAGCAGCATGGCCTCCACGCGGGAAGGGACAGGAACAATCTTGTTTTCCCAGTCATAGATGCGCTGGCGGGAGTAAGGCTTCACTTCCTTGCCATCAGGGTCAGCCGCCGTCAGCTGCTGGGCGACCCATTCACCAAATTCGGCATAGGTCATGCCGCGTCTCAGGCGTTCCTGCTTCAGCTCGTCCGGCGTCATGAAGGGATCTGCTCCAGCAAAACGGATTTCGGGTTGCCTAAATCGCCTGTACTCATTAAATGAGTATTGGTGTACTCCCTAAATGGGTACTCGGTTGGAGCAGGCCATGCAAGCGGAACCTCAGCCAGAGAACGACTTCGAAGGCGTTGCAGGGACAGCAATTCTCTTGCTTGGCTACAGTGTCATCCTCTGCCTGACAGGCTTGTCCTTGTGGGCGGTCGGGGCCGTGCAGCTAGCGAGCCGACCCGAAGCTGACCCGCTTCGCTTCTGGTATCTTCTCGTGTTTCTGGCACTGGAACTCTGGGTCTGTGCCGGACTGGTGGTTATCGGGATAAGGCTCCGGCAGGGCCGCTGGGGCGCAGCCCTGATTGCGCTGACGCTGTGGCTGGCAGCACTCAGTTTGTCCGCCATGCAAGAAAAGCGCTTTCATACGCTGTTCGATGGCAAGTTGGATGCGGCGGTCGCGCAAAAGCTGGCGGAGCGTGCCAATGCCGAGGCACGTATTGTCGATCTTGAAAGGACTCTCAAAGCGTTCGACAAGCCGAGCCGGTCGGTCGAAGCAATCGAAGCGGAACTGAGCGGCTATGAAGCCCGCAGCGATGCGGAGAAGTTTCCAACGCGAATTACATCACTCAAGGCGGAACTGAAGGCCGCGCAATCCTATGCTATGGTTGCAGCCGACTTGGGTGCGCAGCGCAATATACTAGAGGATACCGCCGCGCTCGCAGCGGAGCGCCTGGATGCCCGCAAGGTCGGACAAGGGTTCCGCTTCTTCGGAAAAACTGTGCCCGCCGACGCGAGCATATGGTTGCTGATTGCGACCATGCTGGCCATCAAGTCGCTTGGGCCATGGCTGCTCATAGGGAATAGGGACAAGGTCGAAGAGGCGCCTGAACCGGTACAGCCAGCGGAAGACACGGATTGGACTTATGTCGAACGCACCGACCGGCAGGGTAAGGTGCGTCGGGTCAAAGTCGCTCGCGCGGACGCAGCCTAACGTCGCTTCGATTTTGGCGGGTCGGTCGGTACAATGAATTCTTCGCCGGTGCCAATCGTCCAGCTTTGCCCCATATCCATGAGCAGGCGGTCGAGGCCGGTGATAATCAAGGCTTCGACAGTCGTGTCGTGTTCCATGGCAAAGAGTTTGAGGGATTTATGGGCGGCGCTCGGCACATAGGCCGTGATGCTCTTTTTCCCTTCGCGTCCGGGCTGCGGATAGCGCGGCGATTTCGCGTCTGCCGGTTCGGGCTTGGCGGGTGTTTGCTTGACCATTGGGGCCTCCTTGCCGAGACGATGTTCGCGGCGCGACTCAGCTTCTTCCTGAACGATTCCGAATGCCTGAAGTTTTGCCATAGGTCAGCCCCTTATGCCGCCTTGCGGCTCGTTTTGATTGGTTTGAGGTCCAGTTTGCGCGCGAGCCAGTCATACAGGCCGCACACTTCATCGGCGGCCTTGCTGTAAGGTTCGAGTTCCAGCACGCCCAGGCCAGAGCCGATGGCTTTGCTGAACGCAACCCGATTGCAGAGAAATTCTTCCGCCAGCGGATATTTGTGAGACCCAACAATATAATGCGCGGCTTGTTCGGCAAGGTTACTGTTGGTTGGCGCGTCATTCAGCACCACGGCCGCTGGCTTGCCGTAAAAATCTGCAATCTCCATTGTCTCCTCGATTGCGCGAATATCGAGCGCACCCGGCTTCGTCGGAATCAGAATGAAGTCGGCGACTGTCGCTATGGCTTTGGCTGCGCGGGCGGCATTGGGCGCGGTGTCTATGAACAGGATATCATGGCGACGGTTTCGGAGTTCACTTATGGCGCGGTCCAGCATGGACGGCACTTCGCCCTGCACACTGGGCCAGGGCATGTTGGCCATATCGGAACGCTTTCGCAGAGCAGCCCAGTATTCCGCGCTGCGCTGGTCATCCATATCAAGGATGGCAGATTTGTAGCCTGCCTTGGCGGCGGCGATGGCAAGATTGGTGGTGAGGGTCGTTTTCCCGACGCCGCCCTTCTGCGCCATGATGGCGATAATTTTCATGGGCGTTGGATTTGACATGCTTGCAGTATACGCCTGCCAGGGCGCCCGACACAGCAAACTTGCCAACCAGTTCACTGGTTCCCTGTTCGGGGTGTGTTATTGGCGCACTTGCCGTCTAGTGAACTAGTAAACTTATGGGTAAATCGGGCCGTGCTTGTGCTAGGGGGACATGATATTTCAGCCTTTGGGCCCGGCCACGGAAATCAATTTATCTGCTTCATAGCGACGAATAACCTCGTATGAAGCGGGAATGCCTCGGGAAAGGCGCAGTAAAATAGCGAGGGGGGCTTTGCGCGTTTTCAAATCCCGCCAGTTGTTGCGCACATACTGAGCCGCCGACAGGGTGCCGTCCACACCGCCCCCGGCCATTATCCAAATCCGCCTTTTGGCATGCGAATCATAGGGGTTCCGGTCTCTGAGAATGATGGCGTATTCAAAATGTTCGTCGGTCGGGAAATACTCATCCGTTTTCATATCACGGACGGCGACTGTGCCATGGTCATGTTCGTAGGGCGAAAACTCGAAGAAGCCATTTCGTCCACGCCAAGCCGATTGCAGACGCGCCACCAGAGCGTTGGAAAGTGGTCCGCCGAGAAGCACAATATTACCAGTCAGGTCCTGATTTTGTTCATCATCGACCATCAATCGGACAGGAAGTTTGTTGATACTGTTCGACAGACTGGCAATTTGCTCAAAGGCGCCGACGTCTTTCTTGGATATCAGGCCGCGCAGGCGCGTGAATCTCCGGGTTGTCTCGCGTCCATCGGGCTCCCGTTTGAGAACATCGACATAGCCATTGTCTGACTCCTTAATGGCTAGGGCTGACAGAAGGATACCAACCTGTCCCTTTGAGGCGCTACGTCCAAAGACGGCATCAAAGTGCCGTCGTGTTCGCCAGCTTCTTGCCGATGTGAGAATCCAAGTAGCCGAGGCGATCGTCACCGCCACCAGGAATTCACTGGCAAAACTATTGAGAAGCAATTCCACCTGCATGCTTGCCCATCCCCGCGAGTAAGAAATGAATTTCAGAAAAATTCAATCTAACCGATAAGAAACATGTCGCAAGATAAGCGTCTTGCGCAGCCCGCAATCAAATCATTGAGACACGTAGCAATCATCCAGTGCCTTCCAGACCGGACGGCAATCAACAATCTGGCGTGTCTCGGCGGCTTTGTCGGCCAGCATGACTGTTAAACCAGCTTCAATGGCCTGACGTACACTGATTGCGGATTTTCCGGTATTTGCAAAATCGAGGATCTTTGCGGCCTGACGCGGATCAGACCCATAATGGTTGGAGAAATCCCCGTCGAATTTCCGGGTCTCTGGATTGTCCGTGTCGTAGTGCGCGCGCCATGCGATATGGTTGCGTTGGAAGTCGAGTTCGACGGCCTGATTCCGGGTTCCGAGGAACATACGTCTCTGACGCAAACCTGTATGTGTGTTTGTGTTAAACGTTAGAAGTGCGCCGTTCTCATATTCGGCTATGACGACTTGCGCATCCATGATCTGATTGCTTTCATCAAAGGGCGAGTCAACGCCGCGCCAGCCCGATGGGACGAACTGGTATTGTCCTTCGAATTTAGTTCCTTTCGATGCATTTGACGGGCCGAAATGGGCCTGGCGCGCAAAGCTCGATATGACAGCTGGGCGACTACCGATTAATTGATTGAAGAGATCGAAATCGTGCACGGCCTTGTCGAGAAGGTAGGTGCCTCCCAGCTCAGCTTTTCGGCGCCAATTGCGGGCAATATACGCGCCATGCTCAGGATGCAGATATTCGTTGGCCTCCAGCGTGACGACAGGATCGTTTCGGAGCAGCGTGTCCGTAAATTGAAACAATTCCGCATGGCGCAAGACAAAGCCGAAATAAAGACCATGCGGAAAGGCCCCCGAACCGTCCAGACGGGCAAGTTCCATGCTTTCATCAAAATCAAGAACGGCGGGCTTTTCACAAAAGATTGGCTTTTTGAACTGGCGACACGTCTTGAGCTGCTCCAGGTGAAAGCAGGTAGGGGACCCGATCATGACCAGATCAAACTGGCCTGGGTCTGCACGCTCGACATCATCAATCGGCACCAGTCCGCTTAGCGCAGACTCTTTTTCGAGGCGTTCGGTCGAAATGTCGGGGTCGTAGAGTACAGACACGCCAATATCGGAATTCGTTTCTTTCAGGTTTTTGATGATCGTCAGGGCGCGCTCACCGGCACCAATCAGAAATATGCGCATAGTCTCTGGCTTCCCAATTTTTTCATTTTGCAGATCGTGACACAAGCCTGTCGGGCATGCAAAGGGTTGATCGCGTGGGGGTAAAGCGCAACAAAAGCCGCACCGGGTTCAGTTCCCGATGCGGCTGGTTCGCTGAAGGGAAGGGCTTATGCGGCAGCTTCCGCATCTGCCGGTTGCTTGCTGTGCAGGAAGTCTGCGGCCCGCTGAGCGTGCGCGGCAGCGGTGAAAATGGCGCGCTTGTCGTTCTTCAGAACTTTCAGCCATGAGCTGATATAGGCGGCATGGTCTTCGCGGTCCTTGAGCGTCAATCCTAGGTCTGCGCAAAGGAAGGCCGCACCGAGTTCGGCAACGAGTTCTTCCTGTGAATAGCCTTCGTCACCGAAGCGTTCGTGTCCGAAGGAGCGGTCAAGGCGAGATTTGTGGCGCGTCCAGTGGGTGCATTCATGCCCGAGGGTCGCGTAATAGTCCTCAGCGGTGTCGAAGGTTTCCAGGTCGGGCATCTGCACGAAGTCCTGACCCGGTGAATAGAAGGCGGAGCTTCCGCCATGGCGGATCTCGGCGCCGGTTGCGGCGAAGAAGGCATCGGCATGGGCGATGCGGTCTGGCGTCGAAGCTCTCGGTTCTGCCTTAGCGTAGTAGTGCGCTGGCAGGCCCTCGATCTGATCGACATTGAAGACGCGATAGGATTTGAGGAAGCGGCGTGTGGACTCGGTTTCCTCACCGGTTGCCTGATCGGTCTCGGTATTGGTGATGGCACCGGCATAAACGACAGGTGCGCTGGTTTCACCTTTGCGGACATGGGCGCCAAGGGCGCGGGCTTGCTGGAAGGTCATCCAGATTGGTGCGGAATGACCGCGTTCCATGGCAAAACACCAAAGGATGAGTGTGTTGATCCCGGAATAGGCTTCGCCATTGTGGCGGAGCGGCCGGGAGACGGGACCGGCGGCATGGGTGGCCTGCCAGGGCTGTGTCCAGGGTTTCACACCGGTTTCAAGCAGGCCGACAATCTGGTCGGTGATTGTGGTGTAGACATCGGGACGGTTTGTGTTCGGACGGGGCATCGTGCTTCTCCTTTCCTGGTTCTCTGACGATGCGAGAGACAGGGCCGGAGGCATCAGCGGGGGTGTCAGACAGCCAACACGGGCGGCGCAGCCGCTGGCGCGGGCCGGCTGTTGACAGCGCCGCGCCTCCGGGCAGGCTCGCATCTTCTTTCAGAGACGCAGGGACGGAGGGAGTGAGTCGCTTGCACAACACCGGAGCGCTGATGCAGAATCTGCAACGAATTTTGCTGGATGTTCGACGCAGGAATAGTGTTGATCAGCGTGTTCGCACTGCTAAGGTTCTCCAGCCTTAGGGAGCAAAAAATGGATAGCGGAATTGTCGCGGTCATTGCGGTCGGGCTGAGCATCGCCGGGCTTGTCTATCTGGCTCGTCAGAGATCCGGCGCGCGGAATGAGACGCCAAAGGTAGGCGGCCCTTTGCAATCGGTGTTTTCCCTGATCGCTGACTATGGGAATGTCATGGCAGCGAAGACCAGCGTCTGTCGGGACGAATCGGAACTGCCCGCACCCAAGCAAAAAATCGAGCAGGCGATTCTCCTGGCGCTCAAGCAATCAAATCTGACCGAAGAGTACCGCAACGCTCTTGTAATGGCTTACAGCAATCTCAGCGAATTTCAGTCTCTCAGTGAAGCTGATCGACATGCCGTGGAGAAATGGGACGCTGCAATTGACGGCGACCTCAGCCAGCTCGACAAGATTGCGACTGACATCTCATCAGCGGGAGAGACTGTAGAGCGACTTACGCAGCTGACACGTCGAGAGTTCGAACAACGTATGGAATATTTGCGTGCGGAGGGATACGTTATCGAATAAACGGTTCAGACGCTACGCCAGACATACGAACGACCGTCACCCGCAGGGCAGAGACTTGGAGATTCCAAGGCTCTGGGCGCCTAGCGCCTAGGGCGTGTGTCGCTTTGGCGACCGTCTGCTCCTCTCAGGTAACTTTCCTGGCCCTGGCCCGGACCCGTTCGACCGTCGCAATGGATACGCCCATAATTTCCGCTGCATAGCGATTGCCGTTCGCCTCGGCCAACCTGACAGCCTCGCTCTCCTGAGCCGGTGTCAGGGCAGGGGGGCGTCCGAAACGCACGCCCTGCGACTTGGCTCGTTCGCGGCCTTCTCCGGTGCGTTGCCGTATGAGGGACCGTTCGAATTCCGCGACACCGGCTAGGACCGTCACGATCATCCTGCCATGCGGCGTCGTTGTGTCGGCCCAGGGTTCTGCCAGAGACCGGAAGGCCGCACCTTTCGCCGTGATGGCTTCCGTCAAGGTCAGCATATCGAGTGTGGAGCGCGCAAAGCGGTCAAGGCGAGTAACCAGCACCAGGTCACCGTCCTGAAGACTCTCGAGCATGGTTGAAAGCTGAGGACGGTGGCGATTGGCACCGGAGACTTTCTCCGTGAAGAGAAGATCGGCGCCCGCCTCCAGCAAGGCTTCCTTCTGAGCCTCCAATGTCTGGTCCTGTGTGCTGACCCGCGCATAGCCAATTTTTCTCACACAACCAGTCTAGCACAGGCGGTGAATTTTGCGGGTATTTTCTGAGGGATGGATTGCCCTTCAAAATCGAGGCTGCATTCACACCCTCAAAACTTCTAAGTTCTGAGGGCGGGGATCAGACATCGAGGATAAAAGCCTGGCAGGCCTCGTCCGGATCCTGAAGGGCCTCAGGAAAAGACTGATCGATCCGGACCGGTCGGCCATGATACCGCCCCACAGCGCCGAATGAGACTTCCTCGCCTGCGATCAGGCGCCCGATTTCCTGTTCAATGGTTCCGGCATTGTTGATCGCGGCAATGTTCAGTTCTTGGTGGGAGAAATTGGCAATCTTTTCCATGATGCCGGAGACCGGCGCGAGATAGGAAAAGTGCCAGCCGGCATTTTCGAGAATGAGTGGATTCTTCCGATCGATCCGGTACCAGGGATAGGTCCGGGCCTTGGTCATGCGCAGGGCCTGCGCGGATCTGAACAGATGGAAGGGGACGGTCTTGGTGCCGACCCAAGCATTGGCGGTGAAGGCGGCGGCCTTGGCCCGGTCAATATAAGCCCGCGTGTGAATGAGTTCGAGATTGAAGAAATAATAGAACATCCGCATGCCGAACAGGGTTGGCTTGACCGGAGAGGTGGAACGGAGCGCGTCCGGCGCAGGGATCTCGTCCACGTCCGACACCATGATGATGTCCTCTTGCCGGGCCGAAGGAAGCCCGCGGGCAATCGCATTTCTCTGATGGATCTCCCGTGCCCAGGCATCGCCTTCGTCTGGCATATCGTCCACGACAACATGCTCGATCTTGTTCAGCCAGGGCGTGAACAAGTGCCGGTTGGCCCCAAAGACGAGCGGCTTGGGCTTGCCCGTGAACGTCTTCGTGGCCTCGACCAGGACAAACCGCTCGATATGGGGGCTGAGTGTTTCCAGCCGGAGACGTAGGAGCGTCAGCTCATTGTAGAAAGTAAAGCAATCATAGAGGCGCATTATGACCGGCGGGCATCAAGCGCCGCCATACGCTGTTCGTGTTCTGCAATCTGCTCTGGTGTCGCCGAAGAGCGTCTTACCCGACGAATCCGGATTCGCTTGTCGCCATGCGCATGGGCCTCGCCTTCCAGGACAACAATATCACCATAGCGGAATTCATACCCGCCGGGATCCAGCAACCAAAAGAGCCATTTAAGCATTCAGCTCCCGGGCAGGCGTACGGAGTCGGTTGCAGATCAAGTCGGTAGCGATCTCAATGTCATGACCACTGCGCACCATCAGAAGAATCTGTTCTTCCTCCGCCAGGGAGATTCCAGTCCATCCGTATCCGATCAAAGTTTGAAGCATGATAGTTTAATATCACAATCATATGCAATCGCGCCAGTTCTTATCAGGTGCGCGTCCAACATTTGGCTGGCCACCATTTAATGTCCCTAACCGACAGAGCTTTCCTATTGGACTGCTGTGGCGGCCACATGCTTCTCGACATTTGAAAGATAGTCGTGAAGCAGAACCTGCTCATCAGGATGCGCCTCGCCATCTGCCATCACAACTTCATGCAGGATCTGCCTGATCGATTCGATGCCATTTTCATTGAAGATGCTGACAGAGAATTCTGCGAGGCGGTCCAGGGGAAGCAATTCACTGGTCCCATGAACATATTCCCGGAAGATCAAGGGATTGAAATCCGGGAAGTGGCGGCGTCCAACCGCTTCAGCCGCTTTGACTTCTTCAGGAAGCGTCAGACCGTCCGCACGAATGAAGTGGGTAATGATCTGGTAAAGGAGTCTGTATGCGGCCCGCTCATTCTTGGCTTCAGCATCATCTTCCGGGGGTAGGGTGACTGGGTATTGGGAAAGCGTTTCGTACAGGAAGGCGATTCCAATCTGGTCTGTGATGCCTTCTCCCTCAATGACCAGAGCGTCCGGTACTTCATTGTGCGTGTCGAAATAAGTCCGTGTGATTTCGGACAGGGTGACGCCGAGATTGTCAAACCGGTCCTGCATGGTGGGGTGCGTGTCTGTCGGATGCGATAGCCGTTTCGACAAGAGCGAATGAAACTGCTCGTCCACGAAATCATTGGAACATTCATACACGGCATAACCCAGCAGCGCATCTGGCGCATTGCCCGTATATTCTGCGATCCGCAGAGCATTCGAATTGTCTCGAAGGGCGAGGTCCCAAGTACTCGAGAAGATCGAGACCTTGGCGAGCGCATTCGCGAGCGCGATGGGCTGCGTGACTTTGGCAGCACCGGCATCTGCGGCCAGCTCCCGCTGGCGCGATATGCGGCGTTCGGACTGCGTAAAGCCGGCATAAAGAGGCTGTAGATTGGCGAGGAGCGGCAAGCCGGCAGCATTTTCAGAATTGCTGAGTTGCTGGATCATACTCGCTAGCAGTCGGTAGATGGGGAAGAAGATCCGCGTATAGGTGAGGTCCTTCCCCTTATAGTGCATCAATTCGTGCGCGATGATGGATTTCAGTTCGTCCGGTGTAAGCAACCGGCAAAGCGTTGCAGACAGATAGAGTGTCTCACCGGAAACGATCTTCTTTGAGGGAAGAATCTCTGTCTTCGCGTTGGTAATGTAGAAAGTGGGTGAAACGCCAACGATGACATTCTTTGGGCGACGCACTTTGAGCTGCCGGGCCAAATCTTCGAGCATTTCCCAGACGTCTGGCAGTTGGTGCTTGTCGAGCAGGTGACCGAATTCACGATTGGCGGTGGCAGAAAAGACGGTTCCGAAGGCGGAGAGCGTGACCAGCAGCAGAAACAAGCCGCCAAGACCCAGCACAATGTAGAGGTAGGGCCAAATAACGTGGAATGTCCATGTCGTCAGGACGTGCGCAGCCAACCCCACAAAGACAATACTGGAGATCGAAATGGCGAGGGTTGCAAGAAGGGCGAACGGCAGCGCCAAGGGAAAGAACAAGCCTAATGTGATCCGGCTTCGACCAAGAATCGTCGGCACAAGGTAGAGGAGAAAAGGGACGACTGTGCCGGCCGCGATGGCGGCAATCGCCACCCATTTAGCGCCGAGCAGAAAATTCAGTTCTTCGCAATCGCCGCTCGAGCTGCCACCAATATAGCGGCACGCCTCAAACACGTCGGTATAGCCGGCGCTCTGAGCAGCCGATTGATATTCTCCAAGGCCGAATTGGAAGACCAACAAGTAGAGCAGGGGCGCGAAGCCGTTCAGCAATACCGCCATGAATACAGATCGCATGGTGTTTCCCCCACCAAGAGTACATCTGCAACTCTAGGCATAATGTCGGTCAGGGACAACATGACGCGCAATTGAAAGGGCACTCATTCAGATTGAGATTGGCCTTCCATGAAAAAGCCGGGGGGTCCCCCAGCTTTTCAGGTTCCTCCTGGCAATCCGGCTTCACAACTGAAGCCCGACTGTCTGAACAATATATCATAGAAGAAGCCAGGGCGGGGTGCCCTGGCTTCCTTCTTTCATCCTATGCGCTTGCCTTGGCTTTCGCCTTGGCCGCTTTGCCGGTGTCCGGCTCCGTTTCTGTCTCAGACTCGGTCTCGACGACGTCGTCCGTCATCGTGTCCCCGTCTTCCTTCGGCGGCAGCAGGATCAGCTGGCCATTGACTGGCACAGCTTCCAGCTGGATACGAAGGTGGCCTTTCTGGGTCCGCCAGGCCGCACCGATTTCCGTCCAGCGGGTCGAGCGGTTCTGGCCTGAGCCATACTGATTCACCGTGAAAGCACGCAGCTCGGGCTTGTCAGCCATGAGCAATCTCCTTTGCGAATTTGGAGTTGATGGTTCGCATCGGGGGAAATTACCCAATGCTTACAAGGTGTAGGGCTCTAAATTCCCGTTTCAAGTCCCTGTAAGTTGACACTCAAATACACGTGCAAAATTGGGCGTTCCCACTGCGTCAACAGAGCGTGTCGTATCTTCAGAGTGCGTTGAAGAGACCAGCACCGGTCCTCACACACCGATGTGGCAGACAAGAAGGCGGTGCATCGGGCACGGGAAGAGTAACGGAGCGTGGAACGAGAATGAAATTAAGGTTCCGTCACAAGGATACAGAGATTGAAGGAGAGGGGTGGCTCGCCGTTGCGGCTGTCCTCGTCTTAGCGCTTTTCATGTTAATGTCCGCACTGGTCGGGCTGGTGCGGCTTTTCAATGGGTAAGGCTGGCGGATGAGGAGTCGTTTTAAAAATGCGGCGTCGATAGCTTCCGGCATTCATCGAGCTTTCGGTCCGCCCCATATTGATCGTAATCCAGCATCGACTGTGCCTTGTCGATGCAGGCTTCAACGTCCTTCATACGGTCAGCATATTTTTCGGAGCGGATCAGATAATCATTGTTGACGCAGAGGTCGGCGACCTGACTCGCTTGATCCAGCCTGTCTTCACATGCCCGCTTTTGACGGAGGAGCATTCCGGCGACGTCGGCCAGCTCCAGGCAGCGTTCCAATCCGAATCCTTCAATCCCTTCGCAGAGCGGGTTCGACAGACTGGCAGAGCCCGCTTCAGCCTCAGCGGAAGACATGCTTGGGACAAGAAAGCAAAGCAGGACCGCAGGAAGAATGGATAGTGAATAAATGCGCATAACCTTAGATTGCCGGTAGCCATTAAAAATACGTGCAGAATTGTGACTCATTTGGCGGTCTGGCATTCCGGAAAAAGTTGACAAGATTCCTAGTGCACTAGTCGTCCAGCTCTCTTTCCCGCTCGCGCCTGCGCGACCGTTTGCGTGTCAGGCCCCGGCCAATCCGCTGGCGCTCCCGCTTCTTCCGGAACTTCGCAAAATCCCCCAGCCGGTTGTGCAGCTTCTTCGCATTCATCTTCGGCGGCAGCACTTCTGAGAGTTTGGCATAGGCCCCGCCATCAAAAATCCGGATGCCATTCCCAGATGTTTTGAGGTCCAGCCCGCGCCGGTTCAGGCGCTCATCCAGGTCAGCCCAGTCCACCGAAGTTTCAAAACTGTGGCGCAGATTCTCCCGCATCTTCTTAGCCGCTTCCTTGCCCACATGGCGGCCGGGATCGCGTTGCTCGCGCGCCGCGATGGCCAATTCCTGCTTGGTTTCGGCGCGCTCCTTGCCGCGTGACCGTTTCGGTGTCTGTTCCCATCCATATTGGAGCTCTTGCTCGACCAATACGTCCCGCAGGACATGCCGGTCATGCTTACCTTCCCAGGCTTTGCCGGTGTCTTCGTGCACGCGATTGATCATGGCGTGCAGATGTTTGTGACCGGTATCGTTATGCGCCACATAGAGCGCCTGATGCTCCGACAGGCCCAGGCGATCCAGAGATTTATCCATCACATCTGCCATCTGTTCCGGCTCGGGTGCATCCTTTTCATCCCAGCTGATAATCAGATGATACACGGGCTTCTGGACGCGCTTCGACTGCGCGGCTGTGGCTCTCATAATGTGGGGCGCGACGTCCGGATCTTCGGAGGCAAGATTGCGGGTCGCAACCCAGTCCACGCGCTCGGGCGTTTTGCGGTCTGTACCTGTCAGCAGATAGCCTGCCAGACCGCCAAAACTCTTCCCACGAGACGCAAGGCCAATCATCTGCCGATGGTCGCCTTCTTCAGAAGCGCATGCAGTGTGTCGATGGTGGCCTGGAAGCCCGTTGGTTCAATGGTGTGGCCAGAGTTCACACTGCGGGCGAGCTGGTTCAGATTCGTGCCGAGTTTCTGCAAGGCACGGATCAGCGCGGCATGGTCCGCGCTTTGCGGCTTCGGAACGGGATAGGACAGGATGCGCCGACGGGCATAGTCGGCCAGTGTCGTTCCTTCGAGCCGCTCCACACATGCCTCGATGTGCGCGCGTTCTGCTGGCGTGAGGTAGACGCGCAGGACATCGCGCCGGGACTCGGCGTCGGGTTTGCGGTAGCCCTTACGCGGCATGTGTGGGCGCCTCCCCGGCGCAAGAGGGGTGCCCGCTGCAAAGGCGCAAGAGAAGGAGATTGAGGGAGCGCAAGCGGACGAATTCTCCGGTGTGTTTGTACTCTATTATTGAGTATAAACACATATCTTGCCAAATGCTCCGTCGCAAGAGTGTATCTGTGCCGTGTCCGGCTTTTTTCGACTGCGCTCGATTGAGGCTTCCGCCCGCACGCGTCCCATGCTGGAATTCGATCTTCTGGCTGACCGGCGAGGGTCGGGACTGCCCATGGAAGGGCAGGGACCGGCCTGCCGCGCCAAGCGGCCTAGTGCTGGGTTTCAGTCTCCGGCTCCTGACTCTTGTCGAGCATCACAAGCTCGCCATCGGTCGGCAAAGCGTCCAGCTTGATGTTGAAGCCTGTGCCCGATTTATGGGGCCAGGCCGCGCCGACCGGCGTCCAGAAATCCTTTGCGCCCTTGCGCTCCTTCACCACAAACAAGCGATGGGTTGGGGGTGTGTTCTTCTGATCCGCCATAGCGTATGTCCTCCTGTCTTTTAGAACAGGGTGCGCCGTTCAGACCGACATCACCATCAAACAAGACAAACGCCGCGCATAATGCGCGGCGCGCTGTGACCGGAAGGGCACGGGATCAGCCGATGCTGAATACCAAAATGCCCGCTCCGAACAGATAACCGAGCAAAAATGCGGCCCCGCCAACATAGAAGACGAGGTTATCTCGACGGCTGCGATAGGATTTGTAGGTCGGTTTGACGGTGGGTTTCTTGGTCTGTGTCATGGCGTCTGCCTCCTCTTGTTGTCGAGGAAAGCGCAGCGCGGCCTTCAGGGCTTCGGGGCATGGCCAACACGTTTATGCGGGCAGGCCATTGCGGCGGAGGCCGGCCGTGCCAGTGTTTCGGTGACAATAAGCAGGCGAGTTGACCAGAAGACCAGTCAACTAGTCGATAAGTAACCTGAAGATACAAGGCCGCCTAGATGGGCAGGCCGTTCACCGGGCCGAAATTGTACGCAAGATAGTGACCGGCAGCCAGACCAGCAAAGAAACCAAGACCAATTGCCGCGGCGATCAGCAGGATCTGGCCGAACGCATCGGCATAGCGTTCGGCGAAGCAATTGAAGGCGGATTTGATGGTCTCCATGAGTGTCTCCTTATCTGAACAAATCTCCCTGCGCCTGGTCTGCGAGGTGTTCGCGCCATTCCGGACGCTGGGCGGCTTCATCGAGCCAGGCACGCACCTGCGCGACGACATCGCCGTCTGCTGCTTCGACCGTGCCGATGGGCACGAAGTGGGACAGATAACCGGTCAGGCTGACGGGCAGGGGCGCACGCTCGGGCGCGACACTCCGGATTTCGAGGTGAGAAATCTGGCCCCAGCGAACCGGGCAGAAGGTCACTTCAATCTCGATGCCTTGCCAGCTCATCTGGTGAACGCTGTGCGAATCCTTTGGTGTTGTCATAAAGTCTCTCCCATGTTTTCCGCGCAGCGTCCGGAAGAGGCTTGGTGAAACTAGAGAGCGTCTCTTCCGGAATGTGCGCGCAGGCTTATGAAAGGCCCCGCCAGTGAAAACTGACGGGGCCGGGGATCAGTCGGCCTTGTTGAAGTCCCGGAGGATCATGCGGAGCGTGTCGCGCACGCCCATTTCATAGGCCGCGCTGCACTGGAAGCCTTTGCTGTAGGCTTCGGGATCGAGGCCTTCCGCTAGGCAGATGGATTCGTAATCCCGCTCGGCGTCCGCCACCTGTTCGAGCAAATTGCTGTAGAAGACATCGCGGGGGTGCCCCGGATAATCGCTGACCGGGAAGCGCTCCTGCAGGGTGTCGAGATAGATCCCGGCGAGGTCCCGGACTGCGCTGTCCCTCAGTTCGTTATCGTTGACCGCGTCGAGCATGTCATCGATGAGGGTCGAAGTGCGACGGTCTTCGAGATTGTTGTCGGCTTCTCTGGGAGAAATCGGGGTCAGGTTTGTCATGGGCTTTGCCTCCTTGTTTGTTCGGGAGGCGACCGGCACGGCCTTAAGCGGAATGGCGCATGGCCAACACGTTTAAGCGGGCAGGCCATTGCGACAAGGCGCGGCTGTGCCAGCTTCCGAACGTTTCAAACGGGGAGGCAAGTCAGTAAATCTGTCACGCGGCAGAATGCCAGGGGTTCCAACTGCCTCAAGGCACGGGCTTCGCCCTTTGCAGCCTTGACCCAGTCTCCACCCCCGGCAAGGGGCTGCTCAAGACAGAAAAGGGAAGGAGTATTCATAGCTGAATACTCAAGATGTGGTGAGCAACCGTGCCGGTTGTTGGTGATCATATTTTTAGCGGGTACCAAGCATCGGCGAGAATTTGCCCTGAATTCCGCATTGTAAGTCTCTGCATCAGCGATGTTTTGAGTTTCGGAATTTCAAGCGCTCCAATCTTATGGCGCTTCTTCATCGATGAATTTGCGATCCAGGAAAGGCGCTGCAGTTCTTCAAGCAAGGAATTGAAAGTCCGCCAAGTGAGCAATCTCTGGCGATCGACAAATCGCTCCATTCTTGAAAATTTGTCCGTTTCGACGCCATCGTTCAAAGCGTCGATTTGGGCGAGAAGATAGCTGGTCGCAATGGCAATATCTTCTCCGAGTATGTCGTCCATCGATTCATTTAGTTGTTTTTCTACATCGAGAGAAAATTGACGGTCGGGGAAATCATTTGCGACGAGGTCCATGCAAAGGAGCGCCAGATGCAAGTTCCAAATTGCGCTACTCATTACTTCTCGTCGACACATAGAAGCGAGATACTCGTCATCGCGACGCTGGTCGCATTCAAAGCTCCCAAGCTCCATGAATGTTGAATATATATGGCGACATCCATCAGCACAGAGAGCAAGTGCGGCCAATTTCAGTACATTTTTCAGAGGAAGTTCTTTCGCCAGCGCAACGGAAAAGGATTTCGCGGACATCTCGCCCAAAACCCGGCACATCATGACAATGCCGTGCGCACCATTTGAGGTCTCGATACCGTCTCTCGTATGGCCAATGCGCATGAAACCACCGCAGGCAGCGCTCGCAAAGAGAACTAGTGACTCGCTGCTATTGAAGTTGCGGTCCAACGTTCCGAGTGAACCAACTGTGCGTAAGTATACTGGGGTGACGACCGTATCGACGACCGATAGCGCCGCTCTGTGCCAAACGATCGCTGGCTGAAGGAAATCGGCATCCCCCCAAACCTTGAAATCAGTAGCGGTCTTATCGATAGCCCGGTGATCAACATTTGAAAGTGAATCCCGGGCGACCTGAAGTTCTTGCAAGGACAAGTCAGACAGGTCGTGTTTGTAGTGGGGCAGCTTTTCTGAAGGGGTCAGAAGTTTTGTCGCTCCGAACACCAGTTGCTGAAACCAGCAAGGTGGTGGAGCGAGCGCCAAGCGTTTTTTGTATGGCTTGCTCATTAGAAGGGCCCCAGATTTTGACTGACAGTAAGTCCTCAACTGAGAGGGTCAACTTTCAGTTCTCTTTTGTCGGAAACGCGTAGTGCCGCCAAATTGGTTGGACCCGAAAAATATAGGGAAAGTTTGGCGGTTGTATCTGGACCTTTCCTAACGACTCACAAACAAGGTTTCACCTAAACCGGGAAAGTGGGGTGATGCATGTCAGAGACCAAAAGCCTGTTTGGACGGGCAGCGAAGTTCGTTCAGGACAAGGCGAAGGAAAGCAAGGACGCTTATGACAAGCGGCAGCTCATCCAGTCTCTCACCGAACTTCATGGGCTCCGGCATCACTACGAGAACGTTCTCGCCGAGTATGATTTCCACCTGCTTGACCGCGAGCAGCTGCCCGAACCGGCAGCGCTGGCTGACATGGATGTTGAAGCCCTGCGCTCAATCGGGGGCGGGAGCCTTCAGCAAATCCTCGGCATGGCCCGTGCCCAGGAAGCGAAGCTCGTTGAAGTAATCGAGCATATGAACTGGGCCCACAGCCGACTCTACATGTTGCGGGACTTTTCACGGAACCTGTCTGTGGACCTTGCCGAATGCGGCATGACCCGTTCGAATTTTCGCCCCGCCATTCACGAAGTGGAGACGCAGGCCAGGGCGCGCGGCGGCGCCATTGGCGGTGGCAGTGCCGTTGGCGCGCTGATCTCCATCGAACAGGAAACCCTGAGCGTGCCGGTCGCGCGGATCCCTGAAGAGATGCGGCGATACCTCACGGGCGCTTTGTATCTCGGCATGTTCCGTATCGAGCGGAAGGCAACGCGTGAGTCCCTGTCGCGGCAAATGCTGGCGATTGCCGTGGAAAATGGCGCATTGGACCATATTTCCAATGAATATCAGCATGAGGTTTTCTCCCGGACGTTTCCGTCCCTGTTGCGGACAATCCGGTCCGGCGTTGCAACCGACATTGTCCGGTTGCGGGAATTCGCTGCCAGCGACGAATATTTTGCACCGCACATTGCGGCCATCCTGGCGGGCGGCGAACCGGATTTCTCGGAAGGTCCCGACGTGCCGGGCCTCAACCGGTTCCTGCCGGAAGAGCGTCTCGGCAAGATAAATGCAAATTTGGTCGCCGCCCTGCGTGGGGATTTGGCTGAGCCGTCAAACACAGCGCAGACGAGTGATGATCAGAATTTGCCAACTGAACCTGAGCTCACAGACGCGGAAGCAGGTGCTGCTCTGGAACTAGGCTTCAAGCGGGCATTTGAGCCGGGCAGCCCCGACATTGCTGGCGCGGTGCGCGCTTATCCGGATGTCATTTTCGATATTGAAAATGTCGGGAGAGAAATGCTCAACCAAGCCCTCGCTAAGGCTGGATTAGAGCACGAAGCGCCGGTGAATGCAGATTTTTCTGTTGTTGAAAATTACAGGCGTGTCCGGGAACAGATTGATGCTGCTGTCATGGACTTCATGTATGCTGATGCAGTCCGGCCTGTATCGAATCTCACTCAGCAGGAAAAAATCGCCCTGTTCGCCGCAACAGCGCTTGGTGATCTCAGCGAATTCTCCCGCAGCCATCAGCTCGCCTACACAACATTAATCGCCTGGGGGAATGGAAAAGGAGAGCTTCGGCTTGACCAAGACGCACCGTATACGTCTATTCGTCCACAATCTCCCGAATATATAAATGCATATATGTGTAGCCGTGTGCCAGATTATGAAGGCATTCTGCGGCAGCTTATCGAGCGGGCGAGAGACGTTGCTACCCATCATGACCTGCCTTCTGTGCGAGAATTCTTGGGGTCTATGCTGGTGGCGGAGACCTCGGCGAGCCAGGGAACGGCGCTTCGCGGTGTGCTCGATTACCTGCCAGCAGATCGACCGCAATCAGATGCGGCGGTGTTCCTCGGCCTGAAGGATGGCCAGCCGGTCACCTTCCTTGGCGATGAAAGCCTGCTGACCATTGGCGCGCCGGGGACCGGCAAGACGCAAGGTCAGGTCATTCCGACCCTGATGACCGGCACGCATTCCATGGTCGTGCTCGACATCAAGGGCGAGCTCCTGAAAACCACGCAGCGAGATCTGGAAGCGCGCGGCGTCCGCGTCCTGCAATTCTCGCTGATCGACGGGCATCCGGGGGCGCATGGCTATAATCCTATGACCTATCTGCCAAATGAGCCGAAGGGCATGTGGCGCAAGGCAGCCCAGATGTCGGAAATGCTTCTGCCGGACGAGCTGGCGGGCAATGGCCCGTGGCTCGCCAATGCGCGCACGCTGCTGACTTGCCATGCCTGCGCCGTGAAGCTCGAACGCGGTGAGGCTGCCACGCTCAAAGATGTGATGCGATCCGTCAAAGGCGGCATCAAGTTTGTGGACGGCGAAGAGGTGCGCGGCACACCGGAAGACCGGTTCAATTCCATGCTCGATGTGGCCGAGGGCAGGGGCTTTGATGACCTTGCCGACGAGATTGCCAGTCTCTCCCAACTGGTGGCGGGCGACGAGGGCGCAGCTGGTAAAATGTGGCAAAGCATCCTTCTGGGCGTGCGTCCCCTGATGGATATGCTGATGTCGGATGAAGTGCGCGAGGCGACCGAGCGCAGCGACTGGACGCCGCTGGATTTGCGGGTGCGCGACACGCGCCTGTTCATCCAGGTGCGGGCGGTGGATCTTGATGCCTACAAGCCCTTGCTGCGGCTGATCATTGGACAACACCTCCAGAGCCTGATGGAATTTGCAGGCGACCGGCCGGACATGCCGGTCACCTTCCTGCTTGATGAATTGCCCCAGCTCGGAAACTTCCCGGAAGTCTTGCGAGCCATCGAAGTCGGGCGGTCAGCGCGGGTAAGGGTCTGGGGCTTTGTCCAGGACCTCGCCCAGATCCATGCGACCTATGCCAAGGCGGGCGTGCTGATCAACAGCCCGGCGGTGACGAGTTTCCTCTCCTTCGACACGGCGGCGGCGGAACACCTGGTCAAGCTCTGGGGCATGAAGCATGATGTCGTGCGCGACCAGCGGGTTCCGGCGGTCGACGTCGCCGACTTCTTCAAGCCGGACATGGACGGGAAAATGGTCTGTGTCGGACGTGGCACGCAGCCCGTCGTCATGGATGTGGCGAAAGCGCATGAGTTGTTTGCAGACCGGCTCGGCTAATCAAAATCGAGTGCCAGGGCGTCCTCGGCCAATTTTACCGGGGCATAGGATCGCGCACGTTGTGAACGCCGGACCGGTGTGCGGGTAAGTTTGTGAAAGGCCCGCCGCTGCTGGTAGGGGCTGAGCGTCTTGTAACGCTGCTCGGTGGCGAGGCGTACAAGTTCCGGCCAGGTGACTGTGGCAATGGTCAGGAGCGGCGCTTCTTCGGAAAGCCATAGGCCGAGATAATCCCGAGCCGTCTCTTCGCAGGCCTTACGAATGCGGGTTTTGGTTTCTTCGGCATGCCGGCCATCGATATTGGTAACTTCGATCCGCCAGTTGGGATTTTGCGGCTGGCGGGGCCAGGGGTTCTGGTGGACATAAACGTCCGCCTGTCCCTTGGCGATGTTGATATAGAGCCGTTCGACGAGGCCCGTGCGCGGCCAGGGGACAGGGCGAAATCGGTTCATGGGCGCGCGGCTTGCCACCTCGTTGGGGATCCTTCTTTTCTTTGGAATGGAACTGTTCTGTATACGTTATAAGGTAATAAATGTCAATAAATTCAATGAGCAATCTTCAGGTGCTCGATTGTTCAATGACGGCGGGCGTTTCGCACTGAGAAGCTATTCCTCGTGGCCGTTTGAAAAAATGCGAACCTCTGGCGTGCTTTCGTCCGATGTCCCCTCGTATGTTGGGGGGCTAGGTTCTACCTGCTGCGCTGGCATATTTATGATAACTTCATGACGTATATCTGGGGTGGTTGATTTCTTGGTGTCTTGAATGGCCTCTAACAAAAGCGAATACCTATCTTCCTCGCGTCGATTGCTCTGCCACGTCCAGAAAGCAGCAAGACTAATTATAATGGCGTAGAACGACCAGTTGATGAAGCGATCGAGCCATACAGGCACAGGTTTCGAAGTTCCCTTTGGTGCCGCTACTGCGTCATCGCGATCGGCTTGCATGGGCAAGGAAGACGCAGCGTAGGCCGTCGGTACAACTTTGTCTGAAATGCTCTTTGCTTCATTGATATCAAACGGGGCGTTGAGAACCCATTGTGGTTGCCGCTTTGATGGAAGATCACTCCACCGACCAGGCATCGGGTTTCCGATTTTGAGTTGAGAGGGTTCGATTGAGTCTTTAAATATATCGTATGCAGATAATATCAAGGTTCGATAGGTTTTCTCTAATGATTTCAAAAGGAAGAGATGACCAATAAATACGTCGCTATTTTCTGCAGCGATCTGTATTATTCCGGTAGGGATAGTGTAGCTGCTAATCCGATAATCGCCAAGAACCTGCACATCAGAAATTTCGGGGAACTCTTCTTTGAATCGAGCCTCAAGGCGTCGTGTGAAGCGGCGATGAAGGTCGCTGCCTTCTGCTGGAAAAGAGCCCTCTTCGCCCATACGTGTATCGGCAACATGGAAGCGAGAATCGTGATGGACCTGCAACGAAAATGGAATGTCCACGATCATTGGGTTGCCTCCTTAAAGCACTACAATTCTAAGGAGGCAGCTTCGGTTCTGAAGTTCTTTCTCGTGCGGCGCGAGTTGTGGTGATCTTGCTGTTCGAAAATCACGGTAAAAATCCAGCATCGTTCAACATTTTCTGGTGGCCAGGGATTCCATTTGCGGACAGTAAGGCCTTCCTGATGGCATCCTCAATTTTGGTGCGTGCTTCTTCTTGATCGTTTTGATCAAGAAAGCTCTCCAGATCTTTCACGAGGTCCCAGCGCTTCAATTGGAACCACTTTTCCCCCAGTTTCCAGCTGTTGAATCCGTTTATTTTTATGGCTGCGTCATGAAGGCGCTGCCTCACGTTGCTGTCACCGGGCCCTATCAGACTTTTTAGGGCGTACTGCCCCTTGCTGTCTGAATAGAGCTCGAACGCCAAAACACTTTTGTTCACAGTCCACTTTCCATCGCCAGACGAAAGTCCATCGAGCTCCAACCAGTCTTTGACGCAAAAGCGAATGTTTGAGCGTGAGGAATTCTCGATGTACTCAATTTCGGGAATTCCCTCTGTCGAGGACAAGTTGTGAGCAAGTTCGATCGCATGATCACTGAGAAAGGCTTTGAAATCACTGACTGGATCAGGGCGTCGTTCTGCTAGAAAGGACAGTGCTTCCGGATGCTTTTTCCAAAGGCGCTTTGCTAGCTCTTCGAGCTTGTCGTTATCCAAATGATGCCTCCTCAACATTTTAAGATATGCAGATAAAAAAGATTGGCTGGTGGTCGTCACGGAAGAGCTTGGAGAAATGCAACCCTCTAAAGCGTCGACAAGCGTGCCGTATCCCATCGGTGCCCATACGGCTTGATTTTCTTCTGACGGTAACCGGCCATCTGGAGTCAAAAATATGTGGATGGTCTTCCAATTCTGACCGTCAGCTCCGGAGTAGGTCTTTCTCAAAAGATCAGCATACCGGCTAAGTTGTCCATCTGACTCTTGCGCATTCACCTTGACTTCAACCGCAATGACCCATCCGTCGTCGCCTGGAAAAGAGGCCGGGATTTCGACGAGAATATCGATGTGATTCCACTCACGTCTGATCAAAGTGTCGTCAATATCTCGCGTGTAAATTTCTAACTTATCGATTTCTCCGGAAGCGTCGGCGACACAGTGTAAGAATTTTCGGAGCGGTGAATCTCCAAGTCCGTGTGGATTGCTCGGCTGAAGTAGGTAACCGAGGTAATTGGAGTGCTTGATTTCTTGGTTGACCATGCCGATGGCTTCGAATGGACAAAACCCCCCAAAGCCGTTGTCGAGGGCATTGAAGTCAGCGGCGCTTTCTCCAAACAAGAGTTCTTCTATTTGTTGAACCAAGTGCATCGAATTTCGCCAAAAAATTGCATGTCGGTACGCCAGACTGCAGGCGCAAAGTTGATTGGTGCAAGAAAAAAATTTGATGCTGAGGGAAGTGTTCTTTGGGATGGTTCACGGATTTCCGTTGCCGGGGCAAAAATTCCCCCATGCTTTTCCGGAGCCAGCCATCGCTGGGGGACGGCCATGGCAGGCGGCGAGCCGGGCCAAGGCCGTAGAGGGCGCAGCCCGTGCCTTGGGGCGGGGCGGCGTCTGACATAGTGACCCGCCAGGCGATGGCGGCAGACGGAACGGGCCGATGCGACCCCGATGCTTTTCTGGTGGAGCCGGAGCGGATTCAGCCCGGCTTAGTTATAGTTTCGGTTGCCCCAGAGGTCGTCCGGACAGGAAAGTCCCCAGATTCCGGCCTTGGATCTTCGGGCATTTGCTTCTTCATCGGCGTAAGCGCGGTGACTGTATCTCGGCCAGTCGCGTGCCCAGCCGCTGGCAACCATGACATTTCCAAGGTCGGTGCCGCCAACATAGCAGGTTGCGACAAGGCGGTTACCGTTGGTTCCGGTGACATTGCATGTCACGGTTCGTCTGCCGATGGCATCACCAAGATAGTTTGAGGCTTTCTGGTAGACATTGACGGTGCCGCATCGCCGCCCGCGTTCCGGCGCATCGAAACCGCTGAGGCGGATACGCTCGCCATGAATGTCGATTGTGTCGCCATCCACCACCGATGCGACCCCCGCAATCTGGGCGCCTCTTGTGACGGTTGCATCCGGCTCGCTGCCAAGGGTCCAGTAGGTGCCGAGACCAATGGCCAGGACAAGCAGAACAACCGAAAGGGCAGGGAGCAGACCGCGAAAGCGCCGCAGCGGCCGTTTATTTCTTGGCGGCTCCGGGCGGAGCCGCTTGCGCCTGCGGTCGTGCGGATCGAACCGGATGACGTTTCGATTCAAAAAGAAGCCCTCTGTTTCACAATTTTCAGAATAAAAGCGTTCGCGCATTCGCTCAACCAGTCAGAAAGATGGCTTCGTGAATCCAAAAATGAGCCCTTTGTGATGCCGCGATGTGTGTCGGCCTGTTCCAGCCTCTGAAACAGCTCCTACGGACCGTAGAGGCGGCGACAGAGCCCATGCAATGAGCACCGACCGTCATCGGCTTGCGCCTTATCCGTTTCAATAGCCAAGAGTGGGTGGACACGGGGCGAAGCCCTTCAGGGCTGAGGGGCGTGAAATCCCTCATGCGCGAAAGCGCATTCCTTTTTGTCTGGCAAAGCCAGACGCTTTCTTCAAAATACTTATCCACATTTTATCCACAGCATACGGATTTTTACAAAATCCAGAATGCGCAAGGGATGCAGGCTCGAATTTGGCGAGTTATCCCCATTATCCACAGCACCAATAATAAGAGTTAGTATTTGTTAATAAGAGTTAAGGGCGTGGAACTTGCCGTGGAACGCTTGAAAACACAGAACATCTGAAAACGGACGGTTTTTAATAACCCGAATTTCGGTCACTGATAACCCGAATTTCGGTTTCTAATAACCCGAATTGGGAGGCAATTTATCCCCAGCCTCTGTCGCGGATTGGACACAACCCTATCGAAAGAATCCCGGTTTCTGAAAACCCGAAGCGAGACATGGTTTCTGAAAACCCGAATACTGGGCACATGGTTTCTGAAAACCCGAACATGACGAGCTTGCTGCCGGTCCGGCACCCGCAGCAGGATTTGTTCATCTGCGATATTGCCGACTGCGTGCTCAAAAATGACATAGCCAGCATGGAGCATCCAGTTTTCTCGCTGTCGAAAAAGCCGGATCTGAGTGTCCGGGAATACGTCAACGGTGACAAACGCCTGACCGTGACGCCGAGCGTCAAAGGCATGGCCACCATTTACGACAAGGACATTTTGATTTTCGCCATCAGCCAGTTGATGGCGGCCAAGAACCAGGGTGAGCCGATCAGCCGCGAACTACGTCTCAGCGCACGCTGCTTTTTGGTCTTTGCAAACCGGCACACAGGAGGAGGGGATTATGAACAGCTTGAAGCCGCGCTCGACCGTCTGACAGGTACGCGTCTGAAAACATCCATCCGCACGGGCGGGGAGAAACAGGATTCCTGGTTCGGCCTGGTCGAAAGCGCCTATGTGAAGCGTCTCGAAAATGCGGATGGGAGTGAAGGCCGCGTGATGGAAATGCGCATCACCCTGTCAGACTGGCTGTTTAAGGCGATTTCGGCCAATGAGGTGCTGAGCATGCATCCGGACTATTTCAGGCTACGAAAGCCTATTGAACGCAGGCTCTATGAAATCGCCCGGAAACATTGTGGTGCTCAGCACCGCTGGGAAGTGAGGTTGGACCTGCTTCACAAGAAAACGGGGTCACGCAGTCCGGTCAAACAGTTCCGTTATTTTCTAAAGGAATTGGAAGGACAGCAGCATCTTCCTGATTACATGGTGGAAATTCGAGAATCGGGCGACTATGTTACGTTTACAAGACGCGGGTCAAATTAGATGATAAAGCGAAATTTACGCTCTCAAAATGTGCGCTTTACGCACAAAAAAGTTGACTCAGGTAACCGCTTAGGTTACACAGAACTCAATATGGCCGGCCCCTCTGCATTCGTGTACGGGTCGGCTTTCTACATTCTGGGATGAGGTATCAGAAGCCCTTCCTGCCGATTGCGCAACAGATTTCGCAGCTCGAAGCGCGCGGTCTTGAGATCGGCGACAAGCAACTGGCCACAAGAGCGCTTGAGCAAATCGGTTATTACCGGCTGAGTGCCTACTGGTACGCCTTTCGAGAAATTCAGCAAGGCAAGCGCACCGATACGTTTCTGGCGGGGGCGAAGCTACAGGACGCTGTCTCGCTCTATATCTTTGACAAGAAGCTGCGCCTGCTGGTGCTCGATGCCATCGAGCGCATCGAGATCAGTCTTCGGACCGACATTGCCCTGACGGTTGGCGTAAATGGCGGTTGGGCGCATCGGGATGCTCAGTACGTCCACCCCCGGTTCAATCGGGCTAAACGTGGAGGGCGTGTGCCCTTTCAGGATTGGATGTCCCGATTGGATAAATGCGAGAGCCGGTCTCGGGATGAATTCGTCACCCACTTCAGGGCCAAGTACACTAGCGAGCGCTTTCTGCCGATCTGGATGTCCGTTGAAGTCTGGGAGCTGGGGCTTCTTTCTCATTTTCTGAGTGGTATGCGTCACGCTGATATTACAGCCATAAGCCAGCGATACGGGTTGCCAGACGCGAAGCTCCTGCCCACCTGGACGCGGACTTTTACGTTCGTGCGAAACGTATGTGCGCACCATGGCCGATTGTGGAACCGACCCATGGTTGACCAGCCGGCCTTTCCGCGCGCCGGTATGCTTGCAGATTTTGATCATGTGTCAGCAAGCCGTCCGTCTCAGGAACGTCTCTATGGCACACTGGTCATATTGAATTTTCTCGTGCGCCAGCTGAATGGCGGGACGGAGTGGCATCTTCGCGTCAAAGAGTTGCTGGCGAGCTTCCCGGATTCCCCCTTGCTCAGTCTGACGTCAGCAGGGTTTCCCGCAGGATGGGAGCAAGAGGCGATATGGAATTAGGCGAGTGGTTGTGCCTCAAACAAAGTCAAACCTTGGGTCACAACGCGAACCTAAGAGCAAAAATCTATAGGCGCTCTAATAGTTTGTAAAATTGAGGGAAGGTCGAAAGATGTCGAATGATCGGTCAAGACTAAAGAGAATCAGACCGGGCTTATTGATCCTCACTCCTATTTTCATGGTTCTGGCCACCCAGTGTGGGCGCGTAGCTGGGTCAGAAGCTACTCGCACTGAGCTTCAGCCAATACCGAGTGTGTCTGGCGAACCAGTCCCGATTGAAGTTCGAGTCACACGCCAAGATGCAGAAGGAGCGACACTCGATCAGATAGACGCTGATTTTGCTGCGGCGTTGGGATCTTACTTGGCAGCTCGTATCAATGAAAATTCCACTCAAACTGTTGAAGCAATATCTTCGGTTGTTGGCAGTGGTGATTTGGTATTCGCCATGGTGCGCCTGGAGTCGGGCGGCGAACTTGAAATGCTTCAATTGGCGACAATTATGGATCGAGATCTGGTTCGAGTTACTTGTGCAAGAAGCGGAGCACCGGTGCTTTCGATTGAGACGCCAGATTGTGCTTCTCAGATTCAAACCACATTTCAGGTTGATGCTAAAAATCTGACCCAAGATGTAGATAGGCAATCGCAGGATCCAAGCCTCGATTTGGTGGCTCCAACTCAGCCCAGCGTATTTGCAAGTCATAAATTCTCAGGTGGCTTCAGTGTCGATATTCCTGAAAACTGGGAAATTCTGGGCCCTAGGCAAGCGGATGATTTGAACGTCTATTCAGAGGTTGTAACAAATTCGATTGGATTGCCATCAGGGCAGGGCAATAACAAGATACTTGTCGCCGCGAATGCTCTCAATGACGCAGGCCAAACGATAGCGACTGTTCGATTGAGTGTTAGGGCGTATGCTGAGCTAACACAAAGCGAAATGCGCATCGGCATGAAAGAAGAGAGAGCGTCGCTTCGAAACTTGATGCTCGCGCAGAGTGAGCAGACAGCGAAGTCCCTAAGGTCCGCTGACGGTGTGAAATACTACAAGGTACGCGATGCGGATACGGTAGGGAACGACCACCTGACGTGCATGTGGAGCAGCTTTGAATATGACATCGGCAAGGGAGCCACAGTTTCAGATTCCTGGATCTGTCCGCTTGGGGATAGGACATTGAAGCTGTCCACTTCCTATAATAAATCCGCGGCTAGGCATTATGCGCCAATCATCGAACATATTTGGCGCTCGCTTCGAACGAATGGGTGAAAGATTGATGGCAGGCGATTTCTCAATCAGGTCGTAACGGCACAAATGGGGGGAGTGGGCAATTGGTTCGACGAGAGCATGTTTTCAGATTTGATGCTGAAGATAATTTGAAGAATATCACGCGGAAACCAGAAGGGCGGTTGCTTATCGTAGTTGCCATTCTCAACGCGCTGTTCGCCGTCGCGCTATATGGGCCAGCTAACGACTTTCTTTACGATGAATCAGTCGCGTCACTTCTGGCAGTAGTGTGCTTGTTGCCGAGTGTTGTTTTCTTCATATCCGCATTTGTGGCGGGCAGTTTGAGGTTGAGCCGTTGGGTATTCTTGTTGATGTTGGCAGTCGCAAACCTCAACTTTCTCGCTGAAGATGGCGGGTATCCTTGGTATTGGCTTGGAGGTCTGTTCTTTGCAGCTGCCTATTGGGTCATTCTGATGCGCTGGAGGGCGGAACCAGTTTATTCGCCAGACCGCAAGAAGCCTACCACCATTAGCTATGTTTTGGCATGGGTAATCAGTGGAGCAATTGCGAGCGTATATATTGGGGCGCTTAGCGCAGTTGATACCAGCTATTTTGACGTGTCGGATTATGTTGCCTTCACTTTATCCGGTTTGTTCGTAAATATCGTATCGTCATTGTTCGTGTACACGCTATTCTCACAGCTCCGGCTGTACCTTGTGATGCCTTACCTCTGGGGATTCGGACTTCTGGGCGTCTGTCTGACGCCTGCGCTCGGCCTGGCGAATGGTCAATTCGAAAGCTCCGACGCTATTGTGTATGCAACAGCGGAATCTGCTGCTTTGATTGTTTCACACAATTTGGCGTTTTTCTTTTTCTTTAAATCAAAGGGGCGAATGAGGCGGGAAGATCAACATGCAAATATGGATGTCCAGCAAAAACCCACATATTGACGAAATCACTTAAGGCTTGCCGGTATCCAGACGTACTCGGCTTTTTCTGTTTACAGGACATGCGCTTAACAGGTTGTCGTAATGTTCTGCGTAGGCCGCCCCCATCCTTAACAGGCGATCTGTTGTAGTTATTGGAAAAGGCGGTCGTTTACACCGAGAGGGTCAGCGGTTCGAGCCCGTTACCGCCCACCATTCTATGTTATTTTTCAATGAGTTATGCATTTTTCGGCGAGGCGCGCGTTTGCCGTTGAGAGCCGAATGACGGTTTTGACGAAGGCTGCCAGTCAGCGAAAGCGTGTCGAAGTGCTCGACTTGGCCCATTTTCGACAACGGTTGGCGCTAAATCAGAACGCCTGGCGGTACCTAAATCGAACATTCGCGCAATGGCTTCTCGAACCCGGGAAGAGACATTTGCGCTCCGGCAATCGGTTTTATCTTGCTGGGCATTTGCCGATTTTAGGAACACAAATGTCCATAGCCAGAGTCATTCCGGACGAACCGGGTAGTTCACTGAAGGGAGGAGGTTTATATGCCGTCACTCCTCGATCGTCTCTAGAACGAGTTGCTTGTAGTGCCATTCTCGCCATGTTTGGTTTGACGAACCCTTCTTACGCATGGAAAGTTCGACTCGGTTGCCATTGGAAGAATTCATGCCGGACTTAGATGAACTCATAGACTGGATGGATGCTTTGGAGTTTTACGCTCGAGATTGGGACCAGACATTTGGCGAGCAGACCAACTATTTCACTCAGGAATTCTGGTATATGTTGATTGGGTGCGTCAGGGCTCATTGGGTTGGACATCCGTTAACGGTGAGCCAACTGACTCAACGCATGAAATCAGGGTCCAATCGCACAAGAGAAGAACGCATCAAGCGCGCCGTAGATGACGGCTATCTGATCAAAGTCCGTGACGATCAGGATGGACGAGCATCCTATGTCCGGCCGACCCCTGAACTGGAATCCATGGTCATCGGGCACCTGACACGCACACTCGCACGCGTAAGCGAAACGATGCAACGATCCAAGGCCCCGCAATAGCCTCAGTTTTTGCGGGTATTTTGTCGGTAAACTCCACGGATTTTCTTTTGCCCCCGTCTGAGCAGATTAGCTCAAAAATGATCGGGAGGATCCAATGACGAGTCGCCGCAACGCACGTAATGCAGTTTCAATCGCCAGTTTTTCAGTTCTGGCTTTTTCAGCTTTTATGCCTGCCGCCTCCGCCCAAGAGACGGATGCGCCGCCCCAAACTTCGGATGACCAGGTCAAGACGCTCGGGCAGGTCACGGTCACAGCAAGGCGGCGTGAAGAGTCCCTGAAGGACGTCCCGGGCTCAGTCACTGCGATCAGTGCGGACGATATCGCCAAATTCTCCGCTACCGAGATTGGCGACCTCCAATCCAGTGTACCCAATATCGTCCTGCATGAAGGCGATGCGCAAAACACGGTTGCGTATATCCGAGGCGTTGGGCAGCTCGACAGCCTTGCTTTCGCAGATCCCGGCGTTGGAATCTACCTTGATGACGTCTACCTCGGTAGGGCTCAGGGCTCGTTCCTTGATGTCTTCGATGTCGAACGCATTGAAGTTCTGAGGGGTCCGCAGGGAACGCTCTACGGGCGCAATACAATTGGCGGCGCGATCAAATTCGTCTCCCGCCAGCCCAGTGAAACGCCCGAGTTTTCTGCATCTGCAACGCTCGGCAGCTACAATCAGACAGACCTCACCATTGGAGCGTCCGGCCCGATCGCCGGAGACAAGCTTCTTGGCAAGGCCGCTGTGGCCTACCTCTCCCGTGACGGGTACGCCGACAACACGATCACAGGCCAGGATGATGGCGATCGCGATACACTCGCATGGCGCGGCTCTCTCCTCGCCAACATTTCAGACAATTTCCGTATTCTAGTCTCGGCGGATGGGTCCACGGACAATCCTGATACGTCCCGCACGCCCGCCCGGGAAACGGCTGTATTCGGTGCGTTCGCTCCAAGCACCGACCCTTTCAAGGTTGAGGCAGACTTCAATGACCTGAGTGATCTGAGCGTGCGGGGCATCTCGGCGAAAGCCACATGGGATGTGTCGAACTCGCTCAGCGTCGTCTCAACCACGGCATATCGTGAGATGGAGTATGATGCGCATCTTGACCTCGATGCGACCGGCTCGCCGCTGTTCGGGGTCTTTGTTTTTGAGGACCAGAACCAGTTCAGCCAGGAAATACAGGCCAATTATGAAGGCGGCCCTTTGTCGGCCGTTGGCGGGATCTACTATTTCGACGAAGAAGATGTCACGGAATCCGGCATTTTCGGACCTGATATCGCTTTCGTTTCAAACTCGATCAACGACCAGACGACAACGGCTTTCGCGATCTATGGCGACGTATCTTATGAGCTCTCAGATCGCCTCAGCGTCAGTGTCGGCGTCCGGTTGACCGAAGAAGAGAAGGACTTCAAGCGCATCCAGGAATTTTTCGACGCGGCAACGCCGCTCGTGCCGGAGATCGGAACAGGGTTCCGGGCGACGGATGTCGATACGTCGAAAACGTTCTCCAATACCTCGCCGCGCCTGTCCGTCTCATACAACCTGACGGACGATGTGACGGGATATGCTTCAATCGGACGCGGGTTCAAAAGTGGTGGTTTCGACGGGCGCTCAAACTCTGGATTCGAGGCCCAACCGTTCGACGCCGAAACGCTGACCGCATACGAGGCGGGCATAAAGGGCAGCTTCGCCGAAGGCGCAATCTTCGTGAGCATGGCCGTCTTTCTTAATGACTACAAAGACCTGCAAGTCTCCAGCTTCACCGAGCAGAATGGAGCCTTTGCCGCGATTTTTACCAATGCTGCCGAGGCGCAGATAGCGGGCTTTGAAGTTGAGGGAAGCTGGCAAGCGACGGACGCGCTGCGGTTTGATCTCTCGGCAGGCTATCTTGATGCTGAGTATGATGAGTTCATCGGACAGAACGGCGTTGATGTCTCAGGCACGCTGACCCCTGCGAACGCGCCGGATTGGACGGGCCGGATCGCGGCGAATTACCGTCGGTCATTGGGCCGTAATACGGAACTGGTCATAAATGCGGCTGCCGCTTATCGCGGGGATGTCTATCCGACAGTGAGTTCAAGCGAGATTCTACGTCAGGGCAGCTACACCCTGTATGACGCATCCATTGGGCTTGAGTTTGTGGACGGAAAATATGCGCTCCTCCTGGCGGGACGGAACCTGTCCGACGAAGAATACCGCACGCAAGGCTTCGACCTGTCTGACAGCCTGGATTACCAGCTAGGATACTATGGCGCACCGCGCACTGTGAGTTTGACCGCCTCGGTCCGCTACTAGGATCGTCGTGATGTCCAAACTCAATGCCGAAACCAAGGCTGTATTGCGTGATCTCGATGCCGTCGCTCCTTTGGTCAAAGGTGACCCGGATATTGCCGTTGTCCGCAAGGCTTACGATGACGTGTTTGCGCGCTGGACGGCCCCGCCACTTGGTCGGACCTGTGAACGCTGGGTCAATAACTGCCATTCGGGTGACGGTAATCGAGCCCTGGTGATCGAGCCGGCGGATGGCGACCCCGGCGCGACAACCCTCGTGCTCATTCATGGCGGGGGGTGGTCTCTTGGCACCGCACTTTGCTATGCCCCACTGGGGCGGTGGCTTTGTGCTGAATTGGGGGTGCGGGTGCTTGTCCCGGACTTTCCACAAGCGCCAGAGCATACGGCGCCCGCACTGACGAATGCTCTGTCGGGACTACTTGTCTGGGCCAGTTCGGAATTTGGGAATGCGTTCGCCCTGATTGGTGACAGCGCCGGCGGCAACCTCGCGGCCGTCCTGTCCAACAATCCGCCTGAGGGGGTATCGATCCGTGTGCAGGCTCTCCTGTACCCCGTTGTCGATCTTCGCCCCGATGCCGAATATCGATCGCGGCGAAGATTCGGCAAGGGACGGCATTTCCTGACAGTCGAAGCGATTGTTGGTGCGGCCATACAATACGCCGGTGAAACGTCGCCGGAATCGCCGCTTCTTACGCCTCTGCTTGCGGATGACTTTTCAGCGACGCCGCCGACTGTTATTCTTGTCCCGGAGTATGACCCATTGTTCGACGAGGGCGTTGCATATGGGAATCTTCTAAAGCAGCACGGCGTCCATACCGAGGTTGTTATTGCAAAAGGCACTATTCACGGGTGCGTCTCATTTAGTGGGCGTATTCCGTCTGCGGAAGCATCGCTAATCAAGGTTTGTGAGTTTTTGACCCATCAACGCTTGCGCAGTTGACTGGCATTTTAGTCCAAGTCGACCAGCGGCAAAACCGGTTCGGCAACTTCCGCCGGCATTCCAGCCATTGTGATGTTCAAGCACTACGTCCATTTGCGGCGAGATCGCGCCTGACCGTTCAGCCTGCTTGAACGACCGGATTGGACCGGCCTTGCCGTTCAGTGAACAAGCGGTGACGTAGTGCAGTTGGCCCGTAGTTGCCGTTCGCATAGTTGTTCTCGAACGACCGGATTGAAGAATTCCAGTCACCGCTAGCGTCAGAACTTCCTCCTTCCGGCCGAGCCATCTTAGCCCTGATTCAGGGCTGAAAATTCAATGTTTCAAGTCCGTCGTTTGGGTTCGGGCGCCGCCAAGCAGGTATCAAGCGAGCAACGACAAGGCCAAAAACACCGCGAGCCCAACAGCAGATGTGATCAGGACTTTTCGACGATAGGATTGAGCCAGAAGACCGACAGCCAGCCCGCCTAGCACGACACCCAACAACGTCAAGGCAACAAGCATCTGATATAGCTTGAAAAGCTTCGGGCCGTGGCCCTTATGAAGCTCCATCATCGCGTATTGCAGGCTTGGTTTGTTGACCTTGGCTTGAAGTCCCTGATCAGACTGCAAAAATTCAATGTGTGTTCTGGACGTTGGGCGTGTTTCCGCTTGTTGACCATTCGCTTTTACGTACTCGAATTTGTGATCGATACCGACCGATTCCAATAGCGTTCGTATATCTGACTCCAGCGTTTCGCTTTCAAAATTCAGAGCTGAATCTGCCGGGAGCGTGAGTTGTTCACTTTGAACACTGCCTTTGTTTCCCAGAAGATAAAGCCCACCCGACAGGGCGACCAATAGAAACGCGGGCGCCATGAATGCGGCAAAATACATGTGGACGAGAACGAGTGTTCTTCTGACTTTTGGATTGATCACGTCGGTACCTTTTTTCAATTGCGAGGAACTGCTTCGTCCACCACCGGGACGGATGCGGCTTCGCCGAACTTTTCCTTCACAGCATCTTTTAAGTCATTGTCCAAGGAACCAAATCGAATCGCATGTCTTTGCCCTGTCATCTGAAGTCAGGACGACAAAGCCTTTAGCAGCGACTGCCAGACGAAGACTGATTAGAAGTCCCACGCAAAAGCAGCGTGCCAAATCCGCTTCCTTGGACATTACCTCAGAAGCGATCGAGGTCCATTACCTTGGCCCAGGCGGAAACGAAGTCGTTCACGAACAACTCATTCGCATCATCGGAGGCGTAGGCTTCGGAAACCGCCCGAAGTTCCGAATTCGATCCGAAGACCAGATCAACCGGAGTGGCAGTCCATTTCAACTTGCCGCTGGCCCGGTCGTAGCCTTCGTAAAGACCATCGGTCTTCGCGGACTTCTCCCACTTCGTGGACATGTCGAGCAGGTTGACGAAGAAGTCGTTGCTCAGCGTGCCCGGACGGCTGGTGAAGACACCATTTGCCGAGTGCCCGGTGTTTGCATCAAGTGCGCGCATGCCACCAACCAGCACGGTCATCTCCGGAACTGTCAGCTCCAGCATATTGGCCTTGTCTACCAGCATTTGCGCCGGTGGAAGGTCGCTGTCCATGCCGTAATAGTTACGGAATCCGTCGGCGCGGGGCCGCAGGTGCTCAAAAGATGCGACATCGGTCTGCGACTGCGCGGCGTCCACACGGCCTGGGGTAAATGGCACAGTCACAGTATGACCAGCCATCTTGGCCGCCTGTTCGATCGCCGCATTGCCGCCCAGCACGATGAGATCGGCGAGCGAGACCTTCTTGTTGCCAGTGGCCGAGCGGTTGAATTTCTTCTGAACGCCTTCGAGCTTGCTGAGTACCTTCGTCAGTTCGGCTGGGTCATTGACGGCCCAACCCTTGGCCGGTTCCAGCCGGACGCGGGCACCATTGGCACCGCCGCGCATGTCAGTCCCGCGGAAGGTCGATGCAGAGGCCCATGCAGCCTTGACCAATTCCGGGCCGGTCAGGCCAGTCGCAAGGATACTCGCCTTGAGCTGGCTCACGTCTGATGCATCAATCACTGCGTAATCTGCAGTAGGAAGTGGGTCCTGCCAGGAGAAGGCTTCCTGCGGTACTTCGTTGCCGAGATAGAGGGCACTTGGCCCCATATCGCGATGGGTCAGCTTGAACCAGGCACGCGCAAAGGCAGCGGCGAACTCATCAGGATTGTCGCGGAAGCGCTCGGAGATCATCCGGAAGCCGGGGTCTTCTTTCAGGGCTATGTCGGTGGTGAACATGATCGGCGCGTGCCGCTTGCCCTCGACATGGGCGTCAGGGACCAGACTGGTGGCAAAGGGGGTGGAGGGAATCCACTGTGTCGCGCCGGCTGGGCTTTTCGTCTTGACCCATTCGAATCCGAACAAATTGTCAAAGTATTGCGTTGTGAAGGCGATCGGGTTGGCCGACCATGCGCCCTCCAGGCCGCTGGAGACGGTGTCCTCGGCATTGCCCTTGCCGCACTTATTCTCCCAGCCAAGTCCCTGCTGTTCCAGGCCCGCGCTCGTGGGATCGGGGCCGACGCATTCGTCAGGCTTGTGGGCTCCGTGCGCCTTGCCAAACGTGTGGCCGCCGGCGATCAGCGCGATGGTCTCTTCATCGGTCATCGCCATGTTGCCGAAAGCGATGCGAATGGCTTTTGCGGCCGCAAGCGGATCGGGATTGCCGCCCGGTCCTTCCGGATTGACATAAATCAGACCCATCTGGGTCGCCGCGAGCGGACCAATGAGATTTCCATCCTTGTCGAAGCGGTCAGCGGCGAGGAACTTTGTCTCCGGCCCCCAAAACACCAGGTCCGGTTCCCAGGCATCAACGCGGCCACCGGCAAAACCGATTGTTTCGAAGCCCATGTTCTCCAGCGCCACATTACCCGTAAGAACCATCAGGTCCCCCCAGGAAAGCTTGCGGCCGTATTTCTGCTTGATCGGCCAGATGAGACGGCGCGCCTTGTCGAGACTGACATTGTCGGGCCAGGAGTTGAGCGGTTCGAAACGCTGCTCGCCTCCGCCAGCTCCGCCGCGTCCGTCACCGACGCGGTAAGTACCCGCACCGTGCCAGGCCATGCGGATGAAAAACGGGCCATAGTTGCCGTAGTCGGCCGGCCACCACGGCTGTGAGGTGGTCAGGACGCTTTCGATATCTTTCTTGACGGCGTCGAGGTCGAGCGTGGCGAACTCGGCAGCATAGTCGAAATTGGCGCCATAGGGATTGGCCCCTGCGTCGTCCTGGCGCAGCGCACTCAGGTCCAGCCGGTTCGGCCACCAGTCCTGATTGGACATGACCTTTTCTTCGGCCCGGACTTCTTCAGCTTGGGCCGTACTTGCCAGCATGACCAGAGCGGCGGGAACCATGGTCGCGGCGATTATGGCGAAAAGAGATACCGAAGTCTTGCGCATTTTATCCTCCTGACTGGCTTGTAGAGATCGATCAGAACACGAAAGGAACTTTGGCGCCACCTCCGGACAGCGCTAAATCTGACGAAGACACGGATCGCTCAGTCGACAGAATGTTAGTACCTTCCAGACGATGCCAACAATATGTATTACCACCTAACAAATTTAGGAAATGCAGATTGGTTGGTGGGGTAGGCGAATGCGAACCATTCTCCGTCGTTCGCGAAGCGCAGAGTCCCATGTGGTCTTCCTGAGAGTTGTGCGGATTGCATTCTCGAACCTTGCCACTCGCCAACGTCTCGAACTTGCACGTAAGCACCCATTCGCCCGAGGGCGACCTATGACCGCTTCCGGCGAGTTCCTGCCTCACAGCCATTCCACTTGGTATGTCCGGAATCTCGCGCTAAGTGGTCACTTGCTGGAACATGACTGATGTCGGATCTAAACCACGTTGGCGCGCAGCTTCTCATTCTTCGTGCGCCAATTGTTCCCGAGTGAGCTTATTCGCTGAACAGGCTGCCTTAGTGTTCCGCTAAATGCGACCCCATCCTTAACAGGAGATCTGTTGTAGCTATTTGCAAAGGCGGTCGTTTACACCGAGCGGGTCAGCGGTTCGAGCCCGTAACCACCCACCATTCAAATCCGGTCAGCGATGCAGATTACTCGATCCAGTGGATCGAAAAAAGGGTTTGAATGCGCGAAGCGTGAGCAAGCGCCCAATACATCTCCAGGCAAGCGCTTACCCCGCCGTTCCCGTCCGCTTCTCCGTTACCTGTACAACGTCCGCGGCATCGCGGGCGATAGCGCGCAGGAACTCGATCGTTTTCAGTTCCTTGGCATGTTCCTCATCTGGCTTCACGCCATAGTCGCGATTGGAGGAGAGCTTCACGATGGTGATGCCCCGGCCATGGTCGACATAGATGAACTCGTTGTAGACCCCCATGGCGCAGAATTCGCGCGGCGCGGTACTGAGGACCCACCACTGGAAACCGTAGCCAAGAGACTGGCCGTAGCCGGACGGTGCGTCAGGCAGCGCGAAGCCGCGAGGCATCAGGTGCGGCATGTCCGGGGAGAGGGATTTCTCGACCCATTCCTGCGGTACAATCTGCCGGCCATGCCAGTTGCCGCCATTGCGATAGAGCTCGCCCAGCTTGGCATAGTCGCGGGCCGTGGCGGTGAGACCACCGAAGGCCATCTCCACGCCATCCTTGTCAACGATCCAGCGCGCCGGGCTTTCCGCACCGAGCGGTTCCCACAGCTTTTCCTGCATGTAGGCAGCGAGCGATTTGCCCGTGGAGGCGGCGACCAGCATGCCAAGCACTTGCGTGTCGATCGAATTATAGAGCCGGTAGAGGCCGGGCTTGCGTGCCGGGGCCAGCGAGCGGGCGAAATCGGTCAGTGAACCGCCGAGCGCGAAGGTGCGTGCGAAACGGTTGATGTCCGATTTCCAGTCGCTGTAGTCCTCGTTCCAGGACGCGCCGGAGCACATCTGTAGCACCTGTTTGATGGTGACGCCGTCATAGGCCGACCCCTTCAGCGCGGGTACATGGTCCGTCACCAGATCGTAAATGGAGTGGATGTGACCATCTTCAATGGCGATCCCCACCAGGGCCGAAACGAAGCTCTTGGCGACCGACCAGGACAGCCAGTCCTGTGTGCGTCCACCTGCGCCGGCATAGGTCTCGTGGATGATCTCGCCGTCTTTCAGGACAAGCATGGCGGCCGTGTCTGTGTCTTCGAGGAAGGTGTCCGTATCGAAGGACTGCCCTTCAAATTCGAATGTCTCCGGCAGGTCCTGAAAGGCCGCTTCCGGGAAGGGGGTGCGGCGCGTCGCTGCCGGGATTTCGACCGTGGGGAAAATCTCGGCGATGTGGCTGAAGGTCCAGTCCTGGCGCGCGCCAGAGAATAGCGTCGGGGCGAGCCGGATGCGCAGGATCGTGCTGCGATAGCGCCACGCAGCCAGCGCTAGCAGTGCGGCTGTGACAGAAATGATCGCCGAAAGCGGCATGTGCGCAACAAACACGATGGACCCCAGACTCAATCCTGCCGGGGCATTCCCGGACTTCAGGAACAGGGGTAACCGATCTTGGTTTCTGCCGGCCTTGGGTAGGCGATGAAACTTGCCACCCGCCACCAAGGTTTTGTTTACAAAGTTTGGAGGGGCTCTGGAAGCCTGATAGTAAATTTGCCCCTTTTGGTCGGGTGTACGAAAGTTGCTACGAGTACGGCGGTATCAGGCGGTCCTTCAATCGAACTTCACCAAAGCCGCCGATCCTCATCTGCTAGCGCATTCGGGTCAATGTCATTCACAACGCTGCGAAGGAGCAGGTGAACGTCTCTGTTTTCATCCGGATGAGCCAGCGCCAATGCAACAAGCAGCTTGCTTGTCAGTCCATGCGTCGTAGTTGCCTTCGACTCCGATACTTGAAGGAGTAATTTATTGTTCAGTGCATGAAGCTCATCAATGCGACGATCGATAATTTCTAACGGAGTTGCTTCAAAGATGATGGAGCGCTCGTGCTCGTCCAGCTCAAACAAATTGTGTTCACGCATCAAGAACGCCTCGAGTTTATCCCACCGCTCCGCGAGTTCTCTTTGATTGGCATGTCGGGTGAGCCATTCGGTGCAAATTGAAGTCGCTTCGTCAGCGTGAGATTTATCGAGGTTGCGTTCACGCAATGAAGTCGGTTTCGCGAATAATTGAAAAGCTGATTTGCCAAGCATGATTTGCCTCCTGCCGACTGAGTTCAAAGCGTGGAACGCCAGCGGTCACTTATCTACGTGGTTAGAATAGGGGCAAACTTGTCTGCGCGTTATGTACTATAATATGTATTCGGACAATGATTTGCTTATTTGTCTGTCGCGCTTGGGAAACAACTGCAAATGAGCCAGGCTTGTTTCGTCTGTGAGTGGCTGCCGCACCGAGTTTCGAAGAAAAGTGGACTAACGAGGCGGGTAAGCGCAGCCTCCAATTTTCTTATGCGCGGTTTCGCTCAGCTCCGCGCAGAAACCACGTTGAAGAACGAAATTCCCCTGAGCTCCATGTCGGATGATGGTCGTCACGTCATGCCGAAGCGCTCGTGCATCAGCGTGATGCTGGCAACCTTGTGGATGAGCCCTTCAAAGGCGATCTTCTGTTCGCCCTCCAGCATCTTCACCATGTTGAGCGCATTGCGAGCCCGTTCAGGGTCGATTACCGGTTGCTCTTCCAGCGCCTTAGAGGCGAACACGTCTTCGTACATCTGCATCATCGGGTCTTCGGCGTTGGTGACCGGTGGGGCGAGGAAGGGGTGTTTCTCGCGGGTGTAGACCTCGTCGATGAGCACATCCTTGGCCGCTTCCCGCAACACATGCTTTTCGGTGATGCCCCGGACTTTCATGTCGATCGGCAAGCGTGCAGCACATTCAGCGAGGCGGTGATCCAGCATCGGCACCCGGCCTTCTACCGAATGGGCCATTTCCATCCGGTCACCCAGGAAGGTGAGGATGAAGTTCGCCATATGGGTCTTGGAATTCAGGTAAAGCGCCTGGTTGAGGCGCGGGCGGCCATCCAGCGCCTGGCTCACCGGCAACCGGTCCATCACATAGGTGAACGGGTTGGCGGTGGGGTGGATCCCCGCCATCATCTCGTCGCGATAGAGCGAGGATGAGATGCGGCCGAGCTGGCCATAGGTTTCCATGAAGGACGGGACCCAGCCAAGGCGGGCGGCGACTTCCTTAATCGCCGGATCATCGGCGCCATCCCGCATGAAGATGGCGCGGGCGGCAGGATTCGACTCGAAGATCTGCTCGATCATGGCCTGGGAGTCTGCCTCACTGCGGCCATTGCCATGGTGAAGGATCGCATCGCGCTTGAAGGGCAGGTATCCGCCCAGCATTTCATCTGCGCCCTCGCCGGTCAGAACGACTTTGATGCCGCGCTGATTCACGGCGCGGCTAAGCAGGAATTTCGCTACGCCATTGGCATTCACGAACGGCGTTTCGGCATGCCACACCGCATCGGAATAGGCGGATGCGAGGTCCTTTCGCCCAACGATGATGGGATTGTAGTTCGCACCCGCGAAGGCGGCCTGTTTCTCCGCGATAGGGGCTTCATTGTAGAGTTCGTCGTCAAAGGCGAGCGTGTAGCATTCGATCGGCCGCGACAGGCCTTGCTGCGCAAAGCCGAGCACGGCGCAGGAATCGATCCCGCCGCTGAGATAGCAGGCGACCGGAACGTCCGCGACCAGACGGTCCTGGATAGACTCCTTCAGAATGGACCGGAATTCTTCAATGCATTCCGCGTCACTGCGCCCATCAAGGGTGAGGGCGGACTCCGTCGGAAAATCCCAGTCCCAATAGGTGTAGAGCCGGATGTCATCCGGCGTGGCGATCGCGTATTGCGCCTGCGGGACCGACCAGATGTCCTTGAACAGAGTGCGGGCATGGTCCCGGAAGAGGAAGCCGTCATAGAAGGCGGTTTCAAGATCCCAGCGGGCCGGCACGCCGAGGGCCAGCAGCGCCTTGATCTCTGATGCGAAATACACCGCCCCCTGATGAACCGTGTAGAACAGGGGCTTGATGCCGAACCGGTCGCGGATCGCGATTAGGCAGTTCTGCCGTTCGTCTGCGATGACGATCGAGAACTCGCCGCGCAGTTCCTTCAGGGCTTGCAGCCCGTAGTGCAGGTAGAGGTGCAGGGCAATTTCACTGTCGGTCTCGGTCTTGAAGACCGCGCCTTCAGCAAGAAGGCGGTCCCGGATTTCGCGGTAGCCATAGAACTCGCCATTGACGACAATGTGGACATTGCCGTCCGCATTGCTGATTGGCTGGGCCCCATTGTCGAGGCCAATGATCGACAGGCGCGTATGGCCGAGAAACATGGACTTGTTTTCCGAGACCCAAGTCTCCGAAGATTCCGGTCCCCGATGGGTCAGCGTTGCGACGGCTTTGTCCAGTGTCGTGAGCGACACCTTGCCGATTCCTGCGATCAGGCCACACATAGCGTCATCTCCGTTGTTTCTGGATGCCCTTCACCCAAGTGCCTTCAGCATTTGTGGCACGAGGGCTTCGTTGTGAATGCAAATATTGGCGACCGATTCGTGCGAAAAGCTTGCGCCTGTATACCAGGTTTGCCGTTCGCCCTGCATCTGGCGCATCCGGGCAATCAAGCCTTTTCGGATCGCGCCAGGGTCGTATTCGGGGAAGTATTCCCAGACTTCCTGCTGGATCACGGCGTTGATGCTGCCGCCGCGCCGGGTCACTTCCTCGCGCAGGATTTCGATCAATTCCGGTCCGGTATAGTCGCCCGGAAGCTGGTTGGCGATGTATAGGTGACCACCAAGCCCGGCATCATACCCTTCACGCCGGGCAGACATCAGCAGGCCGGGTTCCACGCCCGGCAAACAGGTCTCGCTGTAATACTCGATCTGTTCCTCGAACCAGTCTTCGGAAGAAATCAGGGTCGTCGCATAGCCGCCCCAGTGAATGGAATCGCCGACGACGCGTTCTGATTCGGTGGGTTCCAGCAGTGCGGAGAAGCGATCGACCGGCATGGCGCAGATCAGGGCATCAAAGGTCTCTTCAGTCCCGTCATCCAGCACGACCATGTGCTGGTCTCCGGACCTGTCGATGTGCCGGACATGTGTTTCGAGGCGTACGTCCATGTCCTTTGCCAGGCGTTCCCAGAACTCACTCCAGCCTTCCACGGGCATATAGATCTTGTTCAGCGTGCCAGAGAGGATGAGGTCCATATCCACCCAGCGCATGGCGTGGACGATCGGCACGGTTTTCAGGTCGCCATAGCCCATACCGGTGACCGTGCGCATCATCATCTTTTCGATCTTGCCAAGATTGCGGGCGCGCAGCCAGTCCACTGCCGGGGTCGCCGCTTCCTCAAGGGCTTTTTGAGGTGGCGTATCGGAGTTCAATGCTTTCAACAGCTTACGGCGCGAGAGCACATAGGAAATGCCCTGGACGGCAAGCGGCGCACCGGGGCCGGAATTGAAGAAGTCGCGAGCCGGGATGCCGTCGATCTTGTGCGGCACGATCTGCTGGATGGTGATGCCTTGCTCGCGCATCCAGTCCATGACCCGCCGGTGGGACAAGATGGTGTAGCAGGTGCCGAATTCGATCAGGTCCTCGCCCTGGCGCACGCTCAGGGACTTACCGCCAACCCGGTGGGTTTTCTCGAAAAGGGTGACGGAATGATCACTCTGCTCCATCAGGAGTCGAGCGATCGTCAGGCCAGCTGGACCTGCGCCGAGAATGGCGATCCGCTTTGCGCCCGGCTTCATCTGAACTACTCACAACAGCATTGGCAAACAGGACTAGCCAATTGCGCCGCCGATGCAAGGCGAATGCTGCCGCTTTGGAGATCAGGGCCGGAAAACTTGCCCGCGAAGGCGTAAAATCAGCCGTTCACAGTCCGGCGGGAAGGCGCGGATTCGTCTTTGAGAGCCGTTCCTGTGCGCGGCTTGGTGCTGTTACCCACGATGGCCGAGGTGGGCAGCGTGATCGTGATGGCGTTGCCGATCTTGTTCAGCGGCCGCACAGCGATTTCAGCGCCCTGGCTGTTCAGGTATTTCTTGATCAGTGCGAGTTCGAGGCCGCGCGTCACGTACTGGTCTGCACCGGGGCGGGTCTCGTCGCCGTAAGGCTCGAAGAAGTCGGCCACTTCTGCCGGGCTCAACGGACGGCCGCGATCGACGATCGTCACATGAATGCGGCCTTCCTCGTCCGGCGTACAGGTCAGCACGATCGGGTCGATCGATACCATGGATGCGCGCTTGAGGAGTTTCACCACCGTAGAAGTAAAACGCGGGCCGTCGATCATCACGACATTCAGGTCCTGCGGAATAGACACCTTGATCCGGTCGAAGGTCGATTTCTCCCAGGTCGCCGCAGACCAGAGCTGTTCCGGCGAAAGAAGTTCGCGGAGGTCTTCCGGGGCTTCGTTCGAGAACGTCCCGCCGGCTTCACCTTCGGCGTATTCTTCAATGTCGCGCACCAAGTCGAGCAGATCGCGGGCAACCTTGTCGATGCTGTCGCAGTGGCCGCTGATTTCCTCACGGGAAAATTCGATGCGCGAGCCGGACGACATCGCCGAAGCGAGCGTCATGATGTATTTCAACGGCCCGGCAAGGTCGGTAGAGGCACGCGAGATAAAGCGCGAGCGAGCTGCCAGGGCATCGTTGATGGTTTCCTGCGCCGCCAGCAGCGAGCGCTGGGTTTCTTTCTGCAGGTTGATGTTCGTGTGCGTAACGATGAAATTCCGGTTGGTGGACTGAGTGACCGACCGGATGAACCAGTCGCTGCCTTTTACCGAAATTTCCTTTGTGCCGAGATCGGCCGCCGTCGGAACGAAGTCGGGGAAGTAGTTCTGGTGATAGGTATTTGCGACCAGGCGCTCGCCTGTTTCGGTGAAAATCGCAAATCCATGCCGGGACGTTTCAAGCGACTGTTTCAGCAGGTCGTGCGCGCGCTCGGTTTCGGTCCGGGATTCAACCAGTTCCAGGGTCGACTGGAAGAAGTTCCGGGAGCTGACGAGCAGGGCGATCGAGAGGGCGAGGCCGAAAAGCGTCGCCGTCATTGCCGTTGCGGTGTGGTGCTGGAGAAGGGCCAGCAGCAGCACGATGGTTGCGGCAGTCATGTACCGCGCCGCTACGCCCACCATGGGGGCGGTAAAGCCGACGACGCCGCAGCACATGCCCATGGCGACGCCGATCATGGTCAGCTGCTGTGCATCGGTTTCCGCCACCGGGGTCAGCATCAATCCCGTCCACCAGAGGCCGAGGATGAAGGATCCGATTTCGGCCCGTTTCACGAACCGGCCGGAAGGCACGCGCCCGGTGCTGAGGTCGAGCGGACGCAAACCACTCCAGAACATGAAGACGGAATAGAACGCGACCGGCAGCCACCAGAAAAAGGCAATCGGACAGAAGCCGGACGGGGAGTCCGCCGAAAACATGGCGAGCAGGATCGTCGCATTAATCAGCGTCACTACACTGATCGGAATTTTGTATTTCTGGAACCGGCTCAGCATGTGCAGGTTCATCGGTCCGCGCACGCTCTCATCGATCTTCGGTGAGCCGAAGAGGATCAGGTCAAGGAACGTAAAACGGGTCGCCGCACTGGTCATGCGGCCAAATAATCACAACTCGGATAAGTTATAGTTCACACCGAAAAGAGAATTACAGTCGCAGATTAACCACTTGTTCACGCGCAAATCTGCTGTGCCTGCGCCTGTTCCCGGAATTTTGGCGAGTCAGGCGTGTTAAGGGTGGCGGGCCATGCCTGCGGTTACGTTATTAACTGACCTTGCGAGTATTCCACAAGCCAAGCCCCGGATTTGTCTCGATCTGTCGCCGTAACAGGGTTTTTAGGTATTCCTACACCTGCCGGGGATATGGTTACCGCCACAAATCCAGGCAGGTCAGGACAGACATGACATCAACAAGCTCCAAATTCGGCTCGGCGCGCTTGTGGGCGGGCCTGCTGGCAGGCTCAATTTTCCTGAGTGTCGTCGTGCTGAGCGTGCTGAAGCAGCAACTGGGCCGGCCGGGACCGGATGGTGACGATATTATGCGGCTGGTACAGGTCCGCGACGTGCTGGCAGGGCAGGGCTGGTTTGATCTGCATCAATACAGGCTGGGACCGGATGGCGGCACCCTGATGCACTGGTCGCGCATTCCCGACATTCCGATCCTTTTGCTGACATCGCTGTTCGACCTTTTCCTGCCAAGCGAGACCGCACTTGCCTGGGCGATTACGATCTGGCCACCGATCAGTCTACTGATTGTTATGGGCGGGCTGGCGCTGGCTGTCCGCAATATCGGCGACGGCAAGCTGCTCGTCTTCACTTTCATCGTTGCCCTGTTCATCCTGTTCGGACATTTCCGCTTTCTGTCCGGTGCGATTGACCACCACAATCTGCAGCTCGGCTTCCTTGCTGTGGCGGTCGGGGCTTCGCTCGACCGGCTGGTGAGCCCGCGCAACATGATTCTCAGCGCCGTGATGCTGGCGCTTTCCGTGGCCGTCGGAGCCGAGCTTTACCCGTTCGTCGCGGTGCTCTGTGCCTTTCATGCGGTCGATTGGGCCTTGAGAGGGGCGGATATCCGCAACGGCACGCTGGCCTTTGGTGCGGCGCTTGCCGGCGCCATCGCGGTCTGTTTCTTCGGGACAGTACCGCAAGCGGCCTGGGGACGGGTCTATTGCGACGCCTTGTCATCGATTTCATTTCTTGCCCTGGCGATTGGGGGCGGAGGCCTTGCCCTCTGCGCGGCGTTCCTTTCCGGATACGGTCGGCTCATCCGCCTTGCTGGTCTTGCCGCAATTGGTGCGGCGTGTGCGGGCCTTTTCCTGTTGCGAGGGCCGCAATGTCTCGGCAGTCCGCTGGACATCCTCACACCTGACATGCGCGATATCTGGTTTGGCAGCATCATTGAGGCTCGCCCGATGTTCGCGCAGCAGGGCGGACGCTGGCCATTTGTGGCCTATGCAATGGGACCAAGCCTTGTGGGGTTCGGCGTTTCAATCGTCGGGCTGCTGCGGCGCAGAGATGTCCGCACGGATCTGATGTTCGCCTTGCTTCTGGCGCTCGGCCTCGTCCTGATGCTGTACCAGACACGTTTTTATGTATTCGGCAGTTTGCTGGCGATCATTCCCTGCGCGGTCTGGGCGAGGGATGCCTACATTGCCGGGCGTAAAGAAGGGGGGCGGCGCACGGGCTATCTCCTGCCGCTCGCGCTTTCCAGCCCTACACTCTGGGCATTGCCGGTGATGCTCGTCTTGCCATCGTCAGCCCCCGTCATCGGCGGCGAGCAGTCCTGTCTGTCAGACGAGACGCGTGTGGCACTGAACTCGGTGCCGCCCGGCATGATTCTGTCCGATGCGAATACCGGTGCAGCGTTGCTGGAGATGACACCGCATTCGGTAATGTACGCGAACTATCATCGCGACATTGCGGGCATTTCCGCCAGTCTCGAAGCCTTCGGTCTGCCGCCGGACAAAGTGCCGGCGCTGCTCGCAGAAAACCAGGTCGATTATGTTCTGCTTTGTCCCAACGCCGGACAGAACAGCACGTTCGAGCAGCTGCGGCCGGATGGTTTCCTTGCCCGGCTGGCCGCTGGTAAAGTTCCTGATTGGCTGCAGCCTGTGAAGCCGCTTCCGGAGGATGAGGCCTCCGGCCGCTTCTACCGCGTCGTCCCTGAAAACTGAATGGTCTCTTCCCCTTGCGGGACGTGTTGACCGTCAACCGGCGCATGCCACTATCGATAAAAAGTCGATAAAGTGGAGGAAAAGGGCATGCAATCGGGAAAGGATGGAACGTCTCTCAGCATTGCCGTGCTTGGCGCGGGCATGAGCGGCCTGGCGGCGGTCGCGAAGCTGAAAGAGGCCGGTTATTCGAAGATCGACCTGTTCGAAAAATCTGACGGTGTCGGCGGCACCTGGCGCGATAATACCTATCCGGGGTGTGGCTGCGATGTACCCAGCCATCTCTACTCTTATTCCTTCGACCTCAATCCGGACTGGGACTACAAATGGTCGCTGCAGCCGCAGATCCTTCAATATTTCGAGGACTTCGCGGACAAGTTCGGCGTGCGCCCCCATTGCCACTTCAATACAGAGATCACCGACTGCAGCTATGACGAAGCCGGCCGCACCTGGACGCTGACCAAGGCGGACGGAACGACCCATACCGCAGATGTGCTCATCTCCGGCCTTGGCCAGCTGAACATTCCCTCCATTCCGGACTTCAAGGGCAAGGACAGTTTCGGAGGGGCATCCTTCCACTCTGCGCGCTGGGATCATTCCGTCGACCTGAAAGGCAAGACGGTTTGCGTGATCGGCAATGGACCGAGTGCGGTCCAGTTCCTGCCCGAGATACAGAAACAGGTCGGGAAACTGATCAATTTCCAGCGGTCACCGGCCTGGTGCCGTCCTCGCGGCCAGCGGAAGTACACGGAAGCCGACAAGCGCGCTTTCGACAAACAGCGGTGGCGGATCAACTGGTATCGCTGGCGCATCCGGGCATTCGCCGATTTCGGCTTCACCGCCTTTCACCAGGGTGAGAACGGTCTGGCGAAGTCGATGAAGAAGATGTGCCTGAAACACCTCGAAGACCAGGTGAAGGATCCGGAGATGCGTGCCTTGCTGACGCCGGACTTTGAGCCGGGCTGCAAGCGCATCCTCATCTCGGACGACTATTACCCGGCCCTGATCCAGCCGAATGTCGAGGTGATCCGTCAGGGGGTGAAGGAAATCACGCCCCGGGGCGTCGTCGGTGACGACGGTGTGGAGCACGCTTGCGATGTCATCATCTATGCGACCGGCTTCCAGTCGACCGAATTCCTGACCCCGATGCAGGTCCATGGCCGGGCAGGGGTGTCCCTGAACGAAGTCTGGAAGGATGGCGCCGAAGCGTACAAGGGCGTGGCTGTGCCCGGCTTTCCGAACTTCTTCCTGCTGTATGGCCCAAACACCAATCTCGGGCACAATTCCATCATCCTCATGGTGGAGCGCCAGCTGGAATATGTGATCCAGGCGATCGGCCGGATTGCGGCGAAGGAGGTTGCGGCGCTGGATGTGAAGCCGGAGGCGATGAAGGCTTACAATGACAAGCTTCAGGCGGACCTCGGCAAGACGGTCTGGGCGGGCGATTGCGCCAGCTGGTACAAGACAGAGAGCGGCAAGGTGACGAACAACTGGTCCGGCAAGACGACCGAATATGCCGCGATCATGCGCAAATTTGACCCCGACAGCTGGCAGGTCATTCCCGCTGATTGAGCCAGGAGATTAAGGTCCGCTAACCCCTTGTTTACCATTCGTGTACGCGGCGTTCGAATGCCGGATACCGCGTTTTGGGGTGCCGTCGCGAATCTTCAATAAAAGCAACGGGAATCGCGTAACAGAACGGAGCGTTCCGTTTATCTGCGCGCCATCCCTTGCATTAAAGCCACGTTAACGGCAATGGGTTTATGGGGCTGTGTAGGGAATTACACACGCGCGCCGGGATTTGTCGCCCGGCCGCTCAGGAAAAGAGCGCGGTAAGACATGATTGGTAGCCTCCTCGGCATGCTGTCTACGGACATGGCCATCGACCTCGGCACAGCCAACACGCTGGTCTATGTGAAGGGGCAGGGGGTTAAGCTCGATGAGCCCTCCGTCGTCGCTTACATGACGCAAGGCGGCCGCAAGATCGTCTATGCGGTCGGCGAGCAGGCCAAGAACATGCTCGGCAAGACGCCTGTGAACATGGAAGCCATCCGCCCCATGCGCGATGGCGTGATTGCCGACTTCGAAGTCGCCGAGGAAATGATCAAGCACTTCATCCGGAAGGTTCACAACCGCCGGGCGTTCGTGTCTCCGCTCATCATCATCTGCGTGCCCAGCTCCGCCACCAGCGTCGAGCGCCGCGCCATTCACCAGTCGGCGCTCGCTGCCGGGGCGCGTGAAGTCCATCTGATCGAGGAACCCATGGCCGCTGCCATCGGGGCCGGCCTGCCAATCGATGACCCGGCAGGCTCAATGGTCGTCGATATCGGCGGCGGTACGTCCGAGGTGGCTGTGCTGTCGCTGGGCGGGATCGTTTATTCCCGCTCGGTCCGGGTCGGTGGT
>MDSY01155266.1_pt1 | contig 73158 bp, 71 predicted proteins | sample 811131 | NCBI WGS metagenome assembly MDSY01 (sample SAMN05326643, study PRJNA326480) | marine metagenome | isolation source: seawater | place: Atlantic Ocean: South West | collected 2010 | reverse complement strand
CTGCCGCCCTCAGCGCACTTCACGCAGAAATAGACGGTCTCCCGAGGCTCGGGGCGTAGCCCTGCGCCCGCCGTCGATTTCTCGTGCCGTTTGCACACCTGCTTCTCGGCGAAGGCCAAGGTTGCATGAGCAACCCAAACCTAACCAAAGAGGAGCAAAGCACATGACAACAACCTTCTATGCCCAACCCTATGACATCTCAGCCAGTGGCTTCTATTTCGACAGCGAGGAAAGCTATTTGGCGAAGATCGGCACGATCCGCAACGACTATGGCCAGCCGGTCGAGGAATTTGAAATCCAGTTCATTGATGGCGATGCGATGGACTGCGCCTTTGCCAAAGCCTGGGGCCTGAATCAGGCAAATATCCTGCGCTTCATGGACGCGACGGACGAGTGGGACGATGACGAAAAGCGGAGCTTCATCATTGCCGTTGGCGAATGCGGCTACAGCTTCGATCCTGCGACGGTTGAGCCATCGGATTATGACGTGACCTTGTACGAGGTCGACACGTTGGCCGAGCTGGCCATGCAGTTTGTCGATGAGGGCTTCTATGGGGACATCCCCGAGCATCTGAGTTTCTATATCGACTATGCCGCCATGGCCCGCGATCTGGCCTTTGATTACACCATGATCGAGATCGCCGGGGAGCGGTGGGCCTATCACTGCCCGTAATCCGCTGGTTTCTGCGCTTTATGATTTTAAGATCATAAACGGCATACGGGGGAAGCCCAATCCCTCCCGACTGAATATCTATAGATATTCAGGCCAGGCCATTTTGATAATCTATATATATGCAAGCACATGGCTTGTGATCGGGCGCGGTCCTAGGCTCTCGCCCCGGCAATCGGCACGATCTGCAACTGCCGGTCGATGACCTCAACGATCTTCGCACTCAGCGGCAGATTGGTTTTCTCCCGGCTCCATACCTCATGGAAGCGCTCAACCGCTTCCCGCGCGCTATCCAGCAGCAGCTTTTCCGGTAGACGGGCCTTGGCCGCAAGGTGGGACAGCTCATCCTCGGAAAACTCATCGAACCGCTTGGTGCGGCTGACATTCAGCGCCGCATTGCGGTCCGGGATATAGGGCACAGTCGATACGAAATCATAGGCAGGCGCCAGTGCTGCCCGCCGCCGGTCCGGATAGATCAGCGACCAGTTTTTCAGGTGCATATCGGCATTGCCGATCAGCATGTTGAAGGTCAGGCGGCGGATGAACTCGGCAATGTCGGCCTCATCGCCTTCCACGCCAAGGACGGTGGCGATATTGCGCGCACTAGCCTTCTGATATTTCTCCTGCGGATAGACGCCGAAGACCTGGGCAAAATCCTCGATATGCACGGCCTGTCCATCCGGCAGTCGGTCAAAGCGTTCGATAGCGAGTGCCTGCCCAGACAGCGCGCCGATGCCTTCGGGCAGATTACGGATCGCCGCCAGATCGACCAGTTGGATCTGCGGCACATTGATGCCGATGAGCCGGGCCAGCGTCATCATCGAGAATTCATTCTCGGGCACGCCCGCAAACTCGCGGGATGGCAGCTTGACGATCCACGACCCACCAACCCCCTTGGCCGGAATGGTCAGGCCGCCGCGCGCCTCATGCACAGCCGAGAATTTGAGCTGCACCCCGGCAAGCGAGAAGCGCAAGGCATTCTCGCGCCGATCATCGCCATCATGATCCGGATCATTGGCCCCGTCCGGCCAGGCTTCACCACCGGCGGGCCGGATTGTGATGGCACCCGGCAGATCGCGTCCCAAAACCCATAGCAGGAAAAACTCACGGGCAGGGTTGATCCCGGCGCGCGCGGCCAGATAATCGCGCATATGCCCTTCGGGCAGCAGATTGGCGAAGAAGGGCGTAACCCGCGTTTGCGTCGGTCTGAATTCGGTAATCAGCTCGCCGAACTGATCCTTGAAGCCCAGCCCCAGCGTTGGCCGGTTCTGATCGACGATATAGGCATCGTTGAAGGCAAACAGAACCCTGTCCCCGCCAACCCGCGTCAGGGTGCCGATGGGGCGGTCATACAGCAGGACATCAAGGACGGAAACATCAGTCATGATCATCCTCGTCCAGGCTATAGGCGGGCCGTATGGCCTCATCGTCTTGGCCAGTCCCCCCAGCACTGCGCATGATCGCCTGAACTGCGGGCAACGCCTTACGTGGCACCAGGGTCAATTCCAGATCAAGGATGCGGGCCAGCTCGATCAGGCTGGAAAGCCGGAGATCGACCGCGCCATTCTCGATTTTCGAGATATGGCTTTGCGGCAGGCCTGATCGGGCGCTCAGCTCCCGCTGGTTCAGCCCCTTCGCCTCGCGCGCGGCGCGCAACAGGCTGGCGATATGCTCGGTGGCGTAGCTCATTGATATATTTTTTTGCATCATGTCTAATTCCAATATGCTTTAGCATATCAAATTGCTACGGAAATTTCAAGAAATGATCTGCTTATACAGATCAAGAACAACCATGATCTGCTTTAACAGATCGAATTTTGTGGGTCTTAGAGGGCTGCCCAGTGTGAAAATTTGCAAAATACGTATTTTTATGATATTCTGTATTTAGACAATGGAGAGCAATATGACTGAAATTACAGCAAGCGAATTCCAGCGCAATTTTGGCAAATATAGCGACGTGGCGATGACCGAGCCGGTCGTCATCACCAATCACGGGCGGGAGCGCTATGTGCTTGTCCCAGCAAAGCGCTATCGGGAACTTGAAGCTCTGGATACTCGTCAGGCGCTCTATCCCCATGAGCTTGATGATACGATGAAGGATGAGTTGACCAAAGGCTATCAAGGCGCAGAAACGCCCTATCTGGATCACCTCCTAGACTAAGGCATGTTTGATCCCAAAGTCGGCCTGGTGATTCGATATGACTTCCTCTGGCGGGATGATGCCGCGAAAGGTCTCGAGCACGGCAAAGACCGCCCATGCACTATTGTGGTCGCAAGGCGCAACGAGGCCGATAACAGCCATACGGTGCTTCTTTGCCCGATTACTCATTCGCCCCCAAGTAACCCTGTCCAATCTGTAGAGATCCCACCGCGCGTTTGCGCGCATCTGGGACTTGATGAGAAAACGTCCTGGATCAAGACAGATCAGATTAACCAAGTGATATGGCCGGATGATCGTCTGCCTTTTGGTGTGACACCAGTAAGGGATGGTGAATGGACTTACGGCGAGATGCCAGCCCAGCTCAATCGCAAGGCACTGCAACAGGTGCGTTTTGCGTCGAAGGGAAGAAGTTTATCAGTGACGCGGCGCAGTCATGATAATGAATGGGAGCGCTAGACGCTATGAGCGTCTAGCCAACATTCCCACATAGCGATCACATGACTCACATCCCGTGAGGTATCAACGATGCGTGTGGGATGGCTTATCAGGGTTGCTAAGGCCATCGAGGCTAACCGGAGGGCGATCTGGAAACTCAACCATCAGGTTGAGCTTGCCGCCCATGGCCTCAATATAGCTGCGTAAAGTGGATAGCATCAGATCGCTACGCTTTTCCATTTGAGCCACAGTCGCCTGGCGAATGCCCAACATCTCCGCAAGCTGTGTCTGGGTCAGCTCTTTTGCTTTCCGAATTTCCTGCAAGGTCAGGTACTCAGCGTGCAAACGGTCAGCTTCGGCCATGATGCGCTCACGGCGTGCTTTCGGCAGCTTGTTCAGTTTCTCATTCAATGTCGTTGTCATCGCTTCGTCCTTTCCTGCTTGGCCAGATGCTCGTCAAATAAGTATCTCACCTCATAGTTTAATATAGCACAGGAGCTATATAACTTTCAGCCTATATTTTGTCTGGCAAGCACACCCACCGCGAGAGGGTTTGCGGAGCGACACCATACTTCTTTGCCATGGCGGTGATGGTGCTTTCTTTGGCGGCGATGAGCGCCCTGGCATAGGCGATTTGCTGATCGGTCAGTTTGCGCGGGCGGCCGATGTGAATGCCTCTGGCCTTGGCGGCGGCCATGCCTGCCTTGGTACGCTCGCGGATTTGTTCGCGCTCGAACTCGGCAAATACCGCGAGCTGGGCAAAGATCATTCGGCCTATGGCCGTGGTGGTGTCGATGCCCTGGGTGACGGCCACAAAATCCACGCCGCGTTGCCTCAGATCATCCAGCAGCAACAGCAGATGCGCCGTTGACCGGCCCAACCGGTCAATCTTCCAGACAAGCAACGTATCGCCATCCTGCAGCAGGCTCAGAACGTCATTCAATCCCTTGCGCTCGGTAATCGATCCGCTGACCCCGTGATCGCTGTAGATCACATCGCAGCCCGCCTGTTTGAGCGCATCAAGTTGCAGGTTTTCTGTCTGATCGTGGTCCGAAACCCGGACATAGCCAATTTTCATGAGATGAGTGTCAGCAGCGATCTCGCCCAAGGCAAGGTGCCAGAAAGCCTATCCACAACAATATCTTAACGGCAATTATGGGCCGTTTGAGGGACCGGTCAAAAGGGGTCCCTTATGAATGGTGGATGAAAATGGCTTCAAGCAAGGATTCTGGAGACAACAATCGGCAAGATCAAGGTAAAAACAGGCACAAAACAGTGTTTATGCAAATAATAACAAAAGGGACCCCTTTTGTTATTACGGTTTCTAAGGGGTGTCTATCTTTGTTCTTCCGTGGTGGTTGGAGTTGGCATGATTCGTATTTCAAGGAGTCTTGTTCATGTCTTTTCCACTGCGTGCCGTGATGCTATCTGCGGCTATTTTAACTGTTACCGGATGCGCCACAATGGAGGCCAGTCAGAACGGCCAGCAACTATCGGAAGCCGAACTGGACAGCATGTCCTGTGAGGAACTGCTGAAAATGCAGGCCGCTTTCCAGGAAGATAGCGGCATGGTTTCCGACATTCTGTCCGTTGTCTCCGATCTCACCGGCAAATCAACCTCTGCCACAACGGGCCTCAGCTATAGCCAGCAGCGGGGCTTGAACAAGGCCGCCGATATGGTCATGGACCAGATCGAAAAACGTCAATGCGGGGCCTGATCATGTCCGAACAGCAACCCAATTTGACCGTCAGTGAACTGACCAAGGTAATGCAAGCTGGTCTTAACGGTCGGTCCTTGTTGATCACACTGCTTCTCTGGTTCTTCCTTGGCTATCTGGGAGCGCATCGCTTCTATCTCGGCAAGTACAAGAGTGCCGTTGCCATGGCGATATTGACCATCGTTGGATGGCTCACAGCATTCATCGTGATCGGCATTTTCATTCTGATCGGCGTCGGTATCTGGTGGGTCGTCGATCTGGTTAACATCCTGATGGCCGCTTCACGGGAGGCCGACCAACGCGCCAAGGCGGGTGCGTCATGACAAGCATAAGGGTGGCACTGGCGATGTGCCTGTCTGTCCTTGGGGGCGGCACTCTCCATGCAATCCCGGCCAAGGCCGACAAGCCAGTGATCCGGGGCTTTGGGATCAAGCCGTTCCCCGGTTCTGCGGCGGAGAGCAAGCCGTCCAAAGCGCCGCTTGATCTGGATGGTATTGCTTTGCCTGATTTTGCCCACTCATCCTTTGCCGGGATGGAGCTGGAGGTAAACGGCATTCAGGTGGATCAACGGATTGACCGAGCCGTGTTGTCGGCATTCCCGACAGCGCGCTTAAAGGTCATAAACTGGACTGACAGCCAGAATGTGAAGGTGCGTGAAGACTATGCTGATCAATCTATCAACAGCGGCAACATTATGGATGTCCGCGACACCATGGAAATCCGCGTCACCCCTTGGCACGCAGGCAGCCTTATCAGTAAACTTGATAGGAAGGTGACGATCGATTATCGCCTGACGGATCGAATGCCCACGGAAGGCGATTTTATCGGGGCGGTGATCGAACGCCATGGTGAAAGCCCGGTGGATGATGACAGCAAGGCCCAAATCTTCGGTTCACGGCAAGATTTGCGATTCAACTCACTGATCTATCCCATTAAGGATGGCCAAATCACGAATGTACCCTGCTGGCATCCGCATGTTGACTGGACCGCACGGTCAGGCCCAGTGGAAAGGATAGCTGAAAGAGCGCTGACCCATATCGACGAGGGCTGGTGTGATGGTGTCTTGATCTACCATTTTGCGCGCAACTTCTCTCATAAAGGCCGTCTCCAGCAATACGGAACGGTCTTGCGTGACTTTAAACTTGAGGCCAACGCTACAATCCAAGATGTGAGGTTGCGTAAAGAAGAAACAGAAAAGCGGCAAGCCGCCACGCCGTCTGTTGCACCCAAATTGTGATCGTAAGGCAGAACAAATCACCCCGGCTTAGGCCGGGGTGATTGGCATTTAGGGATCGAAATGCGGCAATTGCCAATGGGCGTGCAGCACGGTTTCGATATTCTCCAACGTCGCCAGAATATTGCGGCGCTGAGCGCTGCCATGGGCTGTGCCCATGAGCAATCGGCTATAGCGTTGATGCAAATGCCAAAGCTCGTGCAGGCTTTTGGTCTGCAATTCATGGATGGTGATAAAGCAAATCATGCGGTTCTCCTTTGTCCTGTAAGACCCGGCCAATCCAGGTCTTGATAGGAAGCGGAGACGCATGGGATCAGGCCCACAGACACCCACAGGGGCGTAACGTCAGAGAAGCAGGGAGGCGCTCTTGTGTGCGACTATCCCTTGTCTGATCAAGGGGCTATCCCCCGTGCGATTTTAGTGACTGGCTCAAGACCTGATGGCCTGTGGGTGAATGGAGGGGGGGGGGGCATGATGTGTCATCCGGACATTAAAGCGGACATCACGGGCGCATAATAATATGTAAGCTATTGATGCAATTGAATTTAAAAGGCTTTTAGAAGCGGACATGCCGCATGGAAAAAATCAGCTGTTCCCATTTAAGAATTATAGAGGTGAACATAATAGTCTGCGTTTGACAGATTTGGTGCCTGTGAGATCACGTGAGTGTTCCGATACAGCCAAGTCTTCTCTTAGTCAGAACGACTTCTAGCCGACTTTTTCCATCCATCGGTGAACATAAAGATGGATATAGGTCATCACTTTCTCATCAAAGGTGCAGTCCATCTCGGTATCGGCTTCAACCGCATCGAGCATGATGTGTATTTTTGATTTCGGGAGGGTGAGCATCCAATTGAGCGATTCCCAATGCCAATTGGTCATGGTGACCAAAAATTCACGACCGTCAGGGTGACGGATCACATTGGTGTCCATCTCTTTCCACCACGCTTCTCGATTGCCTTCTTCAGGTAATGGGTATTTTTTATCGCTCATTGTCTTTATCATTATTATTTGAGTTTACTTTATCTTGATGTTCTTTTTCAAGTTTTTCCTCCATCTCTTGTTTTAGTGCAATCGCTGTTTGCTCTAGCTCTACTTGTTCATCGACGATCCGTTGAAGAGACCCGCCTGGCTTCAGCACAAGTTGTGGAGCATTGTTTCGAAACTTTTCGGGATAACTGTAATCATTCGGGTCACGCGATTTGTCCTTCACGGCTTTGAACTCTTTGGCTGCGCGGCCTTTGCCGGGTTCTTCATAATCAGCGGGATTAACCATTATCATTTCTCCTCATGCAGATTGACGCCCTTGGCTTTCAATGCAGGGTCATTGAACCATGGCGTTTTGATGCCTTTGATGGGGTAAGCGTTTTCAACCAGCAGGATTTGTTGATCGCTGCGTAGGGTCATGAGCTCATCAGCAAAGGCCAATGAGCGTTGGCCTTGAGCCTTGGTCTCGCTATTCGAGTTATTGCCACCAAAAACCGTGGAGATAGCCGTGCTGACATTCCAAACGGTGGTGACGCCGCAGAGCTTAGAGAAGTACTCAGCCGTCATCTGATCCCGGCTGCCAAAATATTGCAGCACGCCAGAATTACTGACGAATGTTTCCCAGCCATCGCCATAGATGCGCTTGAGCTGGGATAGGTCCTGGGTAATTCCCCACAACTGCATCCCGAATCCAGCCATTAAGCCATAGGCTTGCTCGACCATCTTGAGATGGCCAAGGGCGGGCATTTCATCCAGCAGGAACAAAACAGGGTATTTGGGTTGCGTCGTGATGTTCCGAGCGGTCTGCGTGATGGCTTGCTGGATCATCAGGCGTAACCACCGGCCAAAAGTGTTCAAACGATCTGCCGGTAAAATGAGATAGATGGTTAAATGACCATTCTTCATCGCATCGAAGCTGAAGTCGGTCTTTGAAAGCGCATCAATGATGCGTGGGCTTTCCAAGAAATGCGTGTGCGACTGGGCGGTTGAGAAGACGCCTGAGCGCTCTTTATCGGCTTTCTGCTTGATACGATGCGCCGCTGATTGGACTTGCTTGTTGTGAACATTGCTCACCATGTTCGCCAAGACCTCATCAAAATCATCCTCATTCGTTTCGCGTGGATTATTCCTGTCACGCGGTGGCAGTGTGAGGATTTCGCGTAGACGCCCGAGGTTGCGGTTTCCAACCTCCTCTTGTTCGGTGGCGAGGTGCATCAGCAGCCCATAAATCAAGGCGCGGGCCTCATTATCCCAATACGGATCACCCCGCTCATTGGGCATCACAAGAGCATCCGCCAAAAGCATCGCGTTTTCTGATAGGTCCGGATCACCCTCAACCAGCCAATCCATTGGATTGAAGCGGGCTTTGGGCATGTCCAAGGCCTTATCAGTGATGCCCCAAGGATCGACGATCATCACTTCCTGGCCCATGGCTTTACGGGCTTTGGCGGTAATCAGGGCGTTCTCACCCTTCGGATCAATGACCAGAGCCGAGCCGGGATAAGTGAGCAAGTTAGGGATGATGGCGCTGACACCTTTACCCGCACGGGTCGGCGCGACGGTGAGTAAATGACGTGGCCCGCTATAGGCGAGCTTATGCGTGGCATAATCATCTTTTGGATCATTCCATGACCCAAGCTTTATGCCTTCCGATGACAGAAGATCTTTGGCTTCAAGATCAGCCTTCTTGGCCCAGCGGGATGAGCCAAAGGTTGTTGGCATCAACCCTTCAATGGCGGGCCAGAGCTTGTACATCGCATAGGCAGCGCCAAGCACGCCTGCGAGGATGCCCGTGACGACCGCCATGGTGTAACCAGCCATCGGATAGATCACCATCGCGGTATAGATGATTGCACCGATTAGCACTATGTATGGCCAGAAGCGCTTGAAGAAGACGAATGGCAGAAAAGCGCCCATAAACGCCAATACCCCGACCGCAATGTTCAGCCCTAGTTGCGACCAGACCAAGAAGTTAAGTTGGCCCCAAGCCTCGAATTGCACATGCAAAGCCGCATAAATCAGCACGAAGCTGATGGCATACAGGATCAGTGGCTTTCGGTAGGTTTGTGTGAATTCTGAGATGCGCTCTTTGACTGCCATGACTTCCCCCATAGCCTGATATCCAACCCGATGAGATGGTCAGCGCAAACCGCACTGGAGTCCATCATAGGCACGCATACGATTGTATTATATTGTGGGGATTACCGGCCTCGATCCGGTCCTGATCGACCTCGTTTGAGCTCATGTTGCCGCTCTAAAGCCTCGCGTTCGTTACGTAATCGCTCTTGACGTGGTTCGCGATCAAAGCGCAGCGCACGGCCAATTTCACGACCGAGTTGTTCGCGTTCACGGCGATGACGCTTACGCAGGGTTTTAACATCGCGTTGCAGATATTGCCGCTCCTGCATCTGATCCCAGATCAGCTCATCACGTTCCGCCCGGTCGCGCTTGAGAGCCTGCCAGGCCGCAAACTCATGCTGCTTTTGCAGACGGGCGGCTTTGCCGGTGACGCGGTCCCACAGGCCGCTTAGCCCCTTGCGAATATGCTGGGCGCGGGCCTGCCGCGCTTTGCGTTCTCGTGCCTCATGGGCTCGTTTTTGTCGTTCCCGCTCGCGCCGTTGCCGTTGGGCCATCTCATCGGCCTTAGCCCGCCATACCGAGCGCTCTTCCTGATGCTCTTGCTTTAGCTCTTGTCGGTAACGGTTAAGGCGCGGTGTCATCGCCGCGATGATCTCATGCTTGGCCTCATCGACGCTTGGCAGGTTGTCTGGATTGCCTATCCGCTCCTTGAGCGCCTTGGTCTTCTGCCCGGACCAGCGAGACAGGGAATAAATCTCGCCGTCATGATCGACCGCGACATAGCCACGCCGATCACCCCGCGCCACGACAAAGCCACTATCCCGTAGCGCCGCCTCAAACGCCTTACCGCCATCGGCTTGCTCCCAGCATTGTCGGAATAGCTGCTTGATTTCTCTGGGGTCACGATCATTGCGTCTGGCTTGCTGCCATTCGGCGCGGGTGAAGCTGTCAGGGTTGCGCAAGGCCGGATCGCGCAGACCATCGGGTATCTGCCAGCCATGCTCCAGATACAGCTCGCGCGCGGCTTCCTGCAAACGGTTCTTGAAGAAGGGCAGCGGCCTTGCCGTCATGGTCTCGGCATCAATGCGCGACCAAACCGCATGGGCATGGCGACGGCCTTCCTTCTCATGGATGACAATGGCGCGCGGTTGCCCCTCAAGGCCGAGGCGCTTTTCAATAGCGTTTGTGGCTTCTTGAAAGCCTTCTGCTGGAACGATTTGATCTTCTGGCGGGCTGAGGCTAAGCGAGAACAGGAATTGCCTGCACTGCGTGCCCTGGGCAATGGCGCGAGCCTCATCAAATGCCCCGGTCAGGTCATTGGCGATAAAGCCGCGCAGCTCGACCAGATCAATATGCTCATTCTCCTGTTTCAGAAGATGAGACGCGAGGTTTCGGGCACCGCCCCGTTGGGAGCCTTTGAGGATCATGGTGTGAGCCTCAGGCTATTGCTAGCTTCCCCGGCAAAGGTCTGCGACAGGCTTTGCGATGGCTGGGCTGCATTATCCGGTATGCGGTGCCCCAAAGCCTGCAACAGCATGAGCCGCATGGCCGTCACATCATCACAGGCACGGGTGATTTGCCGCTCGGTATCGGGCATCAGATGCAAAATGCCGCTATCAGCCGCTTGCGCCAGATGATCCAGATTGGCCTTCAATCGGGATGCGCCGAGCTGGGCCAGCAGTTTACCCAGCAGCACCGTATCCTGAACCGGTGACTTGCGCCGCCGCTTGCGTGGCACATCATCGCCGAACAGCCGGTCCTTCACATAGGCAGAAAGCGATTGTCCGCCAGCATCCCGGATCAGGCGTTGTTTTTCTTCAAAGGTTAGGCGGAGAGAGAATGGTGGTTCGCGCTTGCTCATGACGGACCTCCCATTTTGGGAGAGGGCCGTTTGCTGCGGCGCGTCAGATCGTCGGGGTCGTCATCTTCGATATCATCATCGTCAAAGTCGTCTTCTGACTTTGAAAGTGCTTCTAATTCAACGCTCCAATCGGCTAGGATTTCGAAAACGCGGTTCGAAGCATTCGCCTCCAAGCGCGCCATTATTTCAATTGGTGCACTTGAGTTTCTCCGCAATCTGGTTTCACCAAGGTTACTGGATCGGATTGTAATTCGGGCTGAGACTTTTCAGCCTGAGGCTCTCGGCGTGCTGTTTTTGACGGCTGGCGTCGATGTGCAGCTTCAATTAGGCTCAGGCTTTTGGGCCTGAGGCTCTGCCTTTTCGCTGACCGTCTCGGCCTCATCAACCCAGCGCTTCAATTGGGCTCAGGCTTTTGGGCCTGAGGCTCTGGGGCTTTCACTGTCCGCGCGGCTGGCGTCACTGGAGCTTCAATTGGGCTCAGGCTTTTGGGCCTGAGGCTCCCCGGCTTCACGATCCCATTGCACCGCCCGGACACCGGGGCTTCAATTGGGCTCAGGCTTTTGGGCCTGAGGCTCTGCGCACCCGCGCCTGGTCACCCTGATAGACAACATCGCTTCAATTGGGCTCAGGTTTTTGGGCCTGAGGCTCCTGGGACACGCAGCCAGAACAACAGGAGATGTGATTATGCTTCAATTGGGCTCAGGCTTTTGGGCCTGAGGCTCTTGCTCAACGCGGCGGCGGGTGTCGGTGTCCATGGCTTTGCTTCAATTGGGCTCAGGCTTTTGGGCCTGAGGCTCGGCGTCGCTTGGGATCACATAGGGCAATTTTACCGTGCGCTTCAATTGGGCTCAGGCTTTTGGGCCTGAGGCTCCGCCAGGAACGGGATCACCGTATCGTGCTGGTTCATCAACTCGCTTCAATTGGGCTCAGGCTTTTGGGCCTGAGGCTCGGTCCTGCACGGATAATGCACTAGGCTTGCCATCAGTGGCTTCAATTGGGCTCAGGCTTTTGGGCCTGAGGCTCTTTGCACAAAATGGCTGTATTTTCCATTTATTCCGCGCTTCAATTGGGCTCAGGCTTTTGGGCCTGAGGCTCATCGGCAATGCCGTCGAGCATTATCGCAAGCATGGACAGCTTCAATTGGGCTCAGGCTTTTGGGCCTGAGGCTCCCGCACGCCCAGCGGCCAGTCCACCAAATTTCATGATCCGAGCTTCAATTGGGCTCAGGCTTTTGGGCCTGAGGCTCGTGGCCGTCCTAGCAAGGCTTGGTTGAACCGATGAGTGGCTTCAATTGGGCTCAGGCTTTTGGGCCTGAGGCTCTATGCTATGCGACAGTGGCGGCGACCTTATTGCATCGCTTCAATTGGGCTCAGGCTTTTGGGCCTGAGGCTCGCCGCCATCCTGATCCTTACCGATCCACATACATCACGGCTTCAATTGGGCTCAGGCTTTTGGGCCTGAGGCTCCGGCGCTCCACACAGCCACGGCACTGGCCGGATGACACAGCTTCAATTGGGCTCAGGCTTTTGGGCCTGAGGCTCGCTATCACAGGCATTTGGCTCTGGCATCGTTCGCGCCGCTTCAATTGGGCTCAGGCTTTTGGGCCTGAGGCTCCCTGCACGCTTGTTGCCAAGCACTGATGATGCAGCCAGCGCTTCAATTGGGCTCAGGCTTTTGGGCCTGAGGCTCTCGGCTAGCGAGGTGATAAACTGCCGGTGTGTCGCAGCTTCAATTGGGCTCAGGCTTTTGGGCCTGAGGCTCTGCCAATGCGACTTATGCTGGATATTGTGAAGACAACTTGCTTCAATTGGGCTCAGGCTTTTGGGCCTGAGGCTCCTTGGTGCTTCTCAACAGGAGATCGAGAAGTTAACACGGCTTCAATTGGGCTCAGGCTTTTGGGCCTGAGGCTCGGGGCGTTTCCACATGAGCTTGCCATTGCAGGCTTCGTAGCTTCAATTGGGCTCAGGCTTTTGGGCCTGAGGCTCGCCGACAAAGGAGAGACACGAATATCTGGAAGCGGCTGCAGCTTCAATTGGGCTCAGGCTTTTGGGCCTGAGGCTCGATACTACATAATAACCTCCCTTAAAAAGGATCAGAAAGGCTTCAATTGGGCTCAGGCTTTTGGGCCTGAGGCTCATGAGGCTTAGCATTGTGGTTGGTGTCTTTCTGTTATGCTTCAATTGGGCTCAGGCTTTTGGGCCTGAGGCTCATGAGGCTGTTCGTGAGCTTGTTTGCCCATAACACCTAAGCTTCAATTGGGCTCAGGCTTTTGGGCCTGAGGCTCGCACGGCCCGCACCATCTCCATCTGCGCTGCCACATGGCTTCAATTGGGCTCAGGCTTTTGGGCCTGAGGCTCCACCGCAAGAACCTCCGTCGATAACAGCAAAGCTTGGGCTTCAATTGGGCTCAGGCTTTTGGGCCTGAGGCTCGTCGTCACCTTTTCCCGCCTGAAGTGCTTTGCTTGCACGGCTTCAATTGGGCTCAGGCTTTTGGGCCTGAGGCTCTCCTACGAAAAGAAATGATTGAAGAACTGAAAAGTACTCGCTTCAATTGGGCTCAGGCTTTTGGGCCTGAGGCTCTAGTGGAATGCTCTGATCTAACTGCTGGATATGAGTAGGCTTCAATTGGGCTCAGGCTTTTGGGCCTGAGGCTCGAGACTTCGAGACTGCCGCTCGGGAGATGCTCGATAGTGCTTCAATTGGGCTCAGGCTTTTGGGCCTGAGGCTCGAGTGAAATTCACACCAGACGGCAGCGAGCCTTGCAGGCTTCAATTGGGCTCAGGCTTTTGGGCCTGAGGCTCTAGTCCATCACCAGCAGTTCTATCTGCCTGTGCAAACGAGCTTCAATTGGGCTCAGGCTTTTGGGCCTGAGGCTCTGCCCCGGGGGTATGTCGCTGGGCGGGCGGCGAAAAGGCCGCTCGGTGCGAGCGCTGTCCCGAAGGCGTGTGTCATTAAACCAGTCCAACAACGAATACTTCCGATCATAGCATGAAATGCCTTGTCGAACAGATGTTTGGGGTCATGCGAGCGGTCCCGGGGGAAATCTCACCATCGGATCGCCCGCATTTGTGGGGGCAGTTGGACAGCGTGTCGTCAATGCGGTGTCCGGGTGGTGCCGTTCATCCGGATCGGTGACGGAAATTATAGCCTGTCCTGCTGTCTGACGGGCAGAAAAATTCAGATAATAATTCAGATAACGACGGGTTTTCGCTCGATCGGCTGAAAGGGTTTGCCGAGGGATTCGACAGCAATGTCGATCCGGTCGGCGGGGCCGAGGTCGAGGATCAGGGCCTGGGCGCAGAGCTGTACCCGTTCCGGCTCATGCGCGCCTTTCTCCCGGTGCGGACGCTTGCCGCGCTTGTAATCAACCGGCGCGACCATGCCGTCCTCGATTTCCAGCAGGTCGATCTTCGCCACCAGCCCGAGGCTGTGGCTGCCCAGCTCGACCGAACGGGTCTGCATCCGGTCCGGCGTGCCGGTGGTGTCTTTCCCGTTATCCGCATTGGCTCCGGTGTCAGCGTTGGCGGGGTCTAGGTCGGCGGCGGGCGGCAGCTTGCCCTTGCCTTGATCGACCCGGCGGTGACGGCGGGTGCCGTCGGCGGTGTCCGCGCTCTCGGCCCATTGCCCCTCGACCCATTCGAGATAGGCGAGGCGCGGGCAATACACCCATTCATTGACCATGCGTGCCGGAACCAGCAGGTCATCGCTCGCCACCGGCGGCGCGGGCAGCGCCAGCGTGAACTGTTCCTGCATGTGATGGTCGGCGGCCGCCCCGCCCGGCAATGTCTCCCCGGACATGCAGACATATTAGCACAAACTGATGCGATCGGGAATGTGTTAGGGGGCTGCTCGAGAGGTTTGGGACATTCGATTAAGGGATCCACTAATCGACTATCTTCAATGAGGCTCGAGCAGCGACATGACGGTCTCAGAAAAAAGTCTTATAGTCAATTAGAGGATTTTAAAGGAGTAATGATGTCTTGTAATCATGAGGTCGGCGCACCATAATTAAAAATGCCGGGCGGAGGTGACACTCCGCCCGGCGAAACCTAGGCCCTCCAGTGTCTGCTGAAGGTTCTTGGCTGCTTTGCAAGCATTGATAGATGTAGCAGTTTTTGAGCCGAAAACAAATTGGAGGGTCATTTTTTCTAACCAAAGAGGTTAATAATGACCCAAGAAATTCGAATAGACTGCATAAACAAAAACGACCGTCATGACCCAACCGAACGTATTGAGCGGGTCGGCGGCAGGAATGCCGATGGCAGATGGTGGAATCTATTGCTTGATCAAGCAATAGCAGGAGCAGAGAGCGGGCGTTGGCGCTTCTTTGTCCAGCAGGGCGGCCAGAAGGCCTATGTCGTGGTTGCTGTCAGCCGTTCAGGGCGCAAGTATCTGAAAACCGAGGCTGATGGCTACGAACCCAACAACCTGCTCTCCCTGCCGGAGTGTCTGTAATGGCGCGGCGGCGGGTGAGTCCGCGACTGACCCTTGAGGATGCGATTGAGATCTGGCGGCGGTCCTGGTTGGGTGAGTTCCAGCATGATATCGCGGCGGCTTTTCGGGTCAATCAGGGGCGGGTCAGTGAAATTCTGACCGGCAAGCGGTTTCCGGAGGCCAGAAAACTGGCACAGGGCGGTCCGGTCGATCTGGACTGATGCCCCGTGAACAATCCTGCCGCCCGGCTGACATTGCCGGGCGGTAGTGATCGGATTTATGCTTTTGAAGTGGGGGTGTTGGCGTTTCCAGATGAGATGACCATTGCCGGTTTCATAGCTTAAATACGGCTCTGGCAATTGTCTTCTCTTGATATTCCTGACCCTTGCCACCGGTGCGACTTCAATTAGCCTCAGGCTTTTCGGCCTGAGGCTCTTGGGGAAGTGAACTGGTCCAACAACGTGTTGTTCGGCTTGTGGTGTGCCTGCCGGGGTGATTGCTGTTTATCGGCGGTATATCAATTCGACAGGGTCACGTTGTCGGTGAGGAGCCGAACAGGTTGAGGTTGTGCAGATAGCCCTGGGCCATGGCGCGCATCAGGGCCTCGCCTTCGACGAAGGTGAAGGGGATATGGTAATCTTTTGATAGTGCGACCAACTTCTCCTTCATCGCCTCGGAAGGCTTGGCGTTGGTTACAACCATCATCACTTCGACAATTTGATCAGTATAGTTGTCATCCTGTTGCCGGCTGGTGAAGGCCTGTTCCAGTTGTTCCGCCTTTTCGACCTCGACCTTATCTTTATAATCCTTGACCTGAATCAGGACCACCCAGCCGCGCTCGGAATCGAAGGGGTTGGGGAAACGCAGTTCCAGATCGGCGCCGCGTTCCTTGGGGCCGCCGGTATGGATTACCTCCGCCTCGCGCAACAGTGGTTCAAGGCCGACGGCGATTGCCTTCTCCCACTCGGCAGCCTGCAGGGAGTTGTTGAAGACGGCTCTGAGTTTGTCGGCAAATTCGGTAGCGGTGTCCTGCAATTCGCTCTGGGCGATGCTTAACACCCGCTCAACCCCGGAGGAGGCGGTGCCAGCATCCTTTGCGGACAGCTTGGACAGCGCCATCAAGTTACCATGAAACTCATGCAAGCGAACGATGCGGTTGCGTGCCTTCAGGCGGGTGCGCAGGGTATCCGGCACCATCGCATGGGAATTGGCGACCGGAAAACCGAGGCGCTTGACCGGCAGCATGTGGCGGAAATCGCCATGATCAGCCAGCGGTTCGCCATATTGGTAGTCACCGGTGACTTCGCAGATGCTGAACTGGCCGTTTACCGGGATATTGGGCAACAGTACCAAATCGCCCACCATGATCGCATCATTGCCGCGTCCGGCGTCCTTGCCCAGCATCGGTGAATTGCGCCAGGCATCCTGCTCATCGGTGCCGAGCGGTTCGCCACGCTCGCGCTTTGCCTTGATCAGCCGCAGATCAAGCCCGTCATGCCAGCCCCAGCCTTGCCGCAGCCAGCCGCCCTGATTGCCGCCGAGCGCGGCGTAGATGCTGTCGCGGATTGCCACGCTGCCCCGCGAGGTTCTGACCATCCATGCGCGTTCGATCATGCGCTTTTTCTCCCGGTTTTGGTGTTCGGTTCATCTGTCGCCGGTTGTCGCCTTGAGAAGGCTGCACGGGTGACATTGAGGAACTTGCCCTGACTGAAGCGCTCGACGGTTTCCTGAGCGTCCCAGGCTTTGGGCGGCATGGTTTCACCCTCACGCCAGGCCTGTGCCAACAGGGCGGTGATGGTCGGCATGCTTGCCGGTTGCCGCCAGAGCGGCCAGCGGAAGCGGAAGTCGCGTGCGCCCTGCCCGCCGGGGATCGCCGATATATGGCGGTCGCTATAAGGTGTCGCCATCACCGGCAGGCTCGACAGGCCAAAGGCGGCCAGCCGGTTTGCACCATGCTGGGTGGTGGCGGCATCGCCCGACGGGTTCACTGCGCGCAGGGCATAGCGTCGGTCCTCCTCCACATCCCAGCGGAAGCCATCGGTGGGGTCGATGCGCTGCCATGGTGTGAACAGTGCCTCGGTCATGGCCTGTTCGGCACTGATCTCCACGGCCTTCTTGCCGCGTCCCCGTTTGCCGGGTGAGCCCTGCTCCACGACACCGGCAAACCGGGTGAGAAAATGCTGGTGCCCCTGACCGAACATCAGGCAGAGCGGCGTCGGGTCGATGCTGCCCTTGCGGTTGATTGCGCCATCATTCATCAGGGCCGCCATCATGTCAGACCGGTACCGGTCGGCCAGCGAGGCCTCCCTGACGGTATCCCCGAGCAGCCGGTGTGCCGCTTCTGCGCTATGGTTCAGGTTCTTCTCGCCCGCGAAATCATGGGCACCGGCCAGCCTGGTGCTGCCCTCGGCAGCGGCAGCGGCGATATCGTCCTCTGTAACTTCGGCGCGGAGTTGCAGCACCGGGCGCAGGGTCTTCCTGCCCATGTCATCATCCCAATACGCCTGTGGGTGCCAGTCGGGCCGTACAGCTTCCAGCACGCGGAGCAGGCCAAGCAGGGCGAGGAACGCCAGCAGATTGTCAGGCTCCAGCCCCTCCAGCCGGTGTCGGTGGATGGGCAGCGAAGCCGGTAAGGCCGCACCTGTCAGGTGGGATGGCTGCCAGTCGCTTATGGCCATATCCGGATTGGCCGAGGCATGGTGATCGGCGAGCCGCAGCAGGCTCTCCAGCCAGGCCAGTTGCCACCAGCCATAGCGCCGGATCAGCCGGGCCATCAGGCCGCCCCAGTCATCGCCCTGCCAGTCGAAGCCGAGCCGGTTTGGTGCCGGTATGTCGGCTGTCAGATCAAAGGGTTCCCGGTCGCTCATGCCATCGGTGTGGAGCTGGTACAGCGTGTGTTGCTCCCATTCATCGGCAAAGCCATAGAATGGTCGACCATAGCCGTGATGGGTGCCGACCAGCCACAGCACAAGTTCCGGGTCATGGGCACCGGCCAGCACATCCTGCTCGGCCAACAGCATGCGCACCGACAACGCCTCGTGCCGCCAACCCTTTGGCAGCATCGAGACCGGGTTGCCGGATGTGTTGCCAACAGCCTTGGCTAGCAGTTCTTCAGGATTGGCAAAGGTCTGACCAAGTACGGAATAGAGCAGTGACTGAAAGCGTGGATCGGCCTTGCCCCAGTCATGTGCCCAGGCAGCGCGGCATAAGGCATCGGTCAGTGCATCCGACAGACCCAGATGTTTGGCAGCACGCATGATGGCGGCGACAACACGTCGGCTATGCCGGTTCAGATATTCGCGGTCGCTTGGTTCAATGTCTGCGTTCTCGCCAGTATCTGTTGCTGTTGCATCGTTGATATTGGCCCTCGTTTGGCTCGCCTGATCGTCCTCGGTGCTGGGTGGATTATCTGCGGTGGGTGGATTATCGGCGATGGCATTGAGGGTATCCGGCAGTTTGATTCCGCCCGGGAATGCCAGAATAGCAGCGGTTGGCAGCACGTCATCGGTGGCTTCATCGCCATAGGGAAACACCAGCTCTATTTTTGGTTTTGGTCCTGTGCCATTCAGTATGGCATTCGCATCCTCCAGCCATTTGTGGGCATCGGGATCCAGCTCCTCGGCTGTGTTCGACAGAATGCTATCGACAATGCGGGCCGGTCCGTCTGTCTCCTCACGGTATTCTGCCAGCCATTTTTCCAGCCGGTCTGACCACTTTTTCACAAGCTTTTCGTGAGCTTTCAAGCCCTCTTCCGAAGTCTTTTCCTCATCCGTGATCGCGCGCACCAGTAACGCTGCATGCAGGCGGAAGGCGGCCTTGCTTCGCGCATAAGGCCGGGCAGCCCGGTCGGCCACATCGGGCACTGTTTCCATGCTGTCCGGGTTCCAGCCGAACTGATCGGCCCCGCCGTAGTTGGCGCTGGCAGGAACGACAATCACGTCACCGGGGCGGATTTCATTCGGCCAGACCGACCGGCTGTTCTCGTCATCCCGACCGCGCCAGCGAAATGCGCGATAGCCACCCGATTTGCGCTCACTGGCATCATCGGTCTCGATCAACAGCGGCACATCGCTGGCGTCGGTATCGGCTGGCAGCCGATCGCCCAGTGATTGCAGCCAGCGCCGGGCCGTCGGGACCGGTACCTCAATCGCCTCGGTCGCGCGTGGCGGCAGCAGACTCAGGATGTCGAGCGTCTGGCGGCGATATTTGTCACTCTCGCCCATATGGCGGCGCTCGAGGTCGCCGCGCCAGATGATCTGCACCCCGGCGGGCTGGCGCTGCGGGCCATGCAGGTACAGGGTGAGATCGGTTGCCACCGCCGGACGCGGCGCGGTCTGGAAGCAGGTATCGGCATCGACCGGGCGAAGGATCGGGGCATCGGGCCGTTCGGCCAGCATCGGCGCCAGAGCCATCGGGTCCATATCCTGCAGCCGCGCGTTCATGCCGTTAATGCCGAAGTCGAGCACATCATCATTTTCGCTGTACTGCTTATTCAGCCAGTCCCAGCACGCCTTGACCGCGTCGCCGTAAACCGGATCCGCGTAACGCTTCCTGAGTTGCTCATCGGTGATCAGAATGCTGCCCTTGGCCGCTATATCGCGCCCGGCACGGTTAACGCGGCCGAAGCGTTGACGCAGGGCATCGAGCGGTGCCGCCTCGGTCACCAGCGCGTCGAGGTCGATATCGACCCCGGCCTCCAGACATTGGGTGGCAACCACGATCAGCGGTTTTTCCGGGCGCGGCTTATGTCCGGTGCGGATATTGTCGAGGTCCTCTGCAATCATATCACGGTCAACCGCTCTTGCCGGGCCGATCATCAGTTTGATGTCAGCCTTCTCACCAAGTTGCAGGCGCAGTTGCTCGAATATCTGCCGCGCTGTTGCTACCCGGTTGACCACAACGCCGATGGCTTTTGTGTTGTCATCCTTGAGTAATTCCCCGACTTCCGCAGCGGCGGCGGTGGGAAAGGCGGTTTTGTAGGTTCCCTTGATTGTGTCGAGGCGGACCGGCTTGGTGGCTTCCAGTCGGCTCTTCAGCGTCCTGTCCTGCCTGTCATCATCTGCCAGCGCGAAGGGCTCTTGCCCGCCCCGGTTGCCCGGGGTGGCGCTCATCTCGACAACCTGCCATGGACGGTCAGCCGTACCGGTTTCGCGCCAGTTCTCACTGCGCAAACGGGCAATACCGGACAGGGTCTGGCGGAACGGCTCTGACAGATGCACTTCATCAAGCAGGAACAGGCAGTCATTGCCGAACAGCCCGGCATGCACCGGCTTCATGCGATCGCTGATGCCATAGCCGCGGAACAGCAGCCGTGAGCCGACCTGATCGACGGTCGAGCACAGGATTGTCGGTTGGTGCGGACTGGTGGCCCAGCCATGTTCCAGCGGCATGCCACCACGCAGCGCACGTGCCATCACGGGGATATCGCCACCTGCCAGATGCCGCAGCCGATCGGCGACGGTTTTCAGAATGCCGTCTTCTGCATTTTGCAGTTTCTCTGCGATCTCCTCTGCCCGTCTGAAGGCATCATCGACGATCAGCCGGCGGTCGACCACCAGCACGATCCGCATCGGTGCCGGTCGCGCCGGATCATCAGCGCAGAGCGCCAGATGGAACAGCGCAATATCAAGGCTGGCGGTCTTGCCACTGCCGGTCGGCAGGTCCATGACGGATGGCCAGCCCTGCCCCGTCGCCAATTGCCCGACCAGCCGCGTTTGCCACGGGAAGGGGGCATAGCCATACAATTCGTTGTAATAGCCGTCAAAATCATGGGTGGATAGTGAGGGCAGGCTGGTGCTGGTCATGGCGCGTTATCCTCCATGATGGGGTTATGATCGGGTTTTGGAGCGGGGCTGGGGTGTAAACGGCAGACACAGCCCCATGCCATGGAACCGACCCGCGCCGAGGATGACCGGGCCGGATACCGGCTGGTCAAATCTGATCACCGCATGGCACATTTCCCGGCTGCGCAGGGCCGGTGGCAGTCGCCATCGCGGGCGCGTGCCGGTGACGCTCGGATGCGCCGGGGTGGCACCGCTTATGCCGCTGTGCTTGCCAAGCTGGATTGCCGGACGCCCTGCAGAGGACCCTTCCGTAATGCTTGCCGGTTCCGGTAGGCCGATATTGCGGCAGGCCTGAACAATGATCGCTTCAATCTCCTGCTGTCGGGCATCACCGGGTGGCTGTTTCAGATGACGATCCAGCACAATCGGGGTTGCCGTGGCCCAGTAGCGGGATGGCCTGCTGTAGCGACTTGGCTTGAGCGATTGCCGTCCGGTCACTGATGCAAGATGCAGCTCGATCATGAATCGTTTTGCATCATCCCCGCGCGGGCATAGTTGCAGTAATCGTGTGCCGTACTGGTTGACGGCCTTGGCATTCAGCGCCGCCATCACGCCTTGTAATAACTGAAATGTATCCGGGTTGTCGTGAGGATTGTCAAAAGCCGGTGGCAGCGCCAACCCGAAGCCCATCAACGTGCCCCGGGCATGTTGCCAGCCAAGATCGGCAAGCGGCAGCACAGCCATATGCGGTTTTGCCGTCGGGCTGCCATCCGGTTGGTGTCCGGAGATCACTTCCGGTACCGTCATGCCGATGGCATCGAAGCCAGCGAGAAGGGTATCGCGCATGGCCTTGGCATAGAGCGGAAACGCGGTGATTGAGGGCACAAAACTATTGGCATGCAGCTCAAGTACCAGCCAGTTGCGACCGAATTTGGTGGTGCCAGCACTGGTGGCATCATTGGCGGGATGGTCGATGACAATATCGCCGGGGGGCGGTCTGCGCCCGGCATGATAGCTGGCCTCGAGCGTCGCGAGCCGTCCCGCACCGATGCGGCGCTGTGGTGCCTGTCTGAGGTTGGGGCGTACTGATTCACCGCGCCGGAACCGGCAACGGGTCAGGCTCGCCGAATGGCCGACACTGGCAGTGTCGCGGGCGAGGTCGTCGAGCAGGTCGAGAATCTCCTGCTCCGGCTCCTCGGTCCAGATGATTTCCACCAGCGGATCATCGGGCAGGGCGGCGGGGAACTGGCGTGGCTGGCGGCTGCGGCGCTCCGCCAGCGTCAGGGCATCATTGACAGGCACATAGGCATTGCCGATCTGCCGGGCATTGTAGTCGCTGGCATAGACGCCCTCGACGGCTTGTTGCTCCAACCATGTAAGTGCCGGGCGGAAACGGTCATCCTCGCCCTGCATGCCCCAGGTGGCGACCAGTGCCGAGTAGACCCGGTCCGGCTGCGGCGGCCAGTCGGGTTCACTCGAAACCTGATCGCGGGCGGCGTAGCACACCCCGCCCAGATATTCGATTTCGAGAACCAGCATTACTCGTCCTCCGCCTCGTCGCTCAGATCCTTGAGCGCCATTTCCTCACTTTGCCGGATGATCGAGATCAGCTTGTCCTGTGGCTTCAGCATGACCGGGTCGGGTTCGTAACCGACACCTGTGGTGCGCAGCTTGTCCGCTGCCTCGTCATAGAGTGCGATGGCCTGATCAAGATCGAGGTCGATCTGTTTTACCATGCCGTCATGATGCACCAGTTCCAGTGCCTGCAGCCCGCCATCCGGGACAAGATCACAGCGCGAGCGCAGTGAGAAGCCGTTGCGATCCTGCGCCAGAAACGCCACCAGCCCGAGACTGGCCAGCAGGCTGCGTCCGGCGCGGGTCTGTTCCGGGGTGCCGAAACGCAGACGCCGCAGCCCGGCCGTGCTCAGCAGTACGACCTGTTCGGCATAATCGCAGGTGACGCCGAGCGGTTGAATGGATGGGGCAATGTTACCGTGGTTGGCTTCTGATGGCTTTGACTTCTTTGCACCTTTCTGGGCCGTTTCGACCCAGCCATCCGCTGTCTTGTATATCTCGACGCCTTTGCGGATACCGAGCGGGTCCATCCGGCTGCCGGTACGCTTTCCAAGACTTCGACCCTGAAATTCACCGGTCTGGCGATTGACCATTTCCTCTGCTGGTACGTTGATCCCGATGATTTCCGATGTCAGCGAGCGCTGGAACTTGGCGCCCAAGCCGCCGCCTTGTCCCTGACTGTGCCAGGCGCCGAACAGCAATGCGGTCGGAGCGTGGGAGAGCAGGGCTGCCGCTTCTGCCGGTTTGGCCTTGATCAGAGCTTCACCGAGCGGTGATTTCAGAAACGGCACATCATCCAGCAGGCTGTCGCGCAGGATTGCATCATATATCCGGTGCGGCGCGTCGAGTGAACTGATCCTGTCGGCGACATTCAGGCCGGTATCACTGAAATCAACGGTGACACGCGGTATCTTGAAATCTTCGTCATAAATCAGGCTGACCAGCGCCTCTTCCATGCGGTTGGCCTGGCTCTGCACGCTGTCGATCAGGACGCAGACAATGCCGTCTTTCTGTCCCGGGACTCGACGGACCTCAAAGACGTGGCGCGGCGGGTCATTCTTGCCATCACCCGGATAGGTTGGCGGAAAAATCTTGTCGCCCGGGCCGCCTGCCGGTTGCAACTTCTGACGGCGGCGGATCGCGGCGTGGCGGCTGACAAAATCATCAAGCTCTTGATAGTTAAGGGTCATTTCGATGTTTCCTCATGTTTTGAGAGCCGCGAGAGCCCGATATTGTGTGGGTTTTACGCTACGATTGAATGCAATGGTAGGTACTCACAAAAATTGTGCGCATACATTCTGGGAGGATTGTTCTAGAGTCAAGGCCTGATCTGATACATATGAAACAAAACATGCTTTATGCCCCCTGCCGGACCTGTGGATAAATCTGAAACGATGCGTTGGACGGTTGAGCAACGCCTTGCCTTCATTGCTGATCGACTGGCTTGGGAGGGGAGTGTCAACCGGCGTGATCTGGTTGAGCAATTCGGTATCTCGCCCAATCAGGCCACTGGCGATTTCAATCGCTTTGCGGAGTATTATCCGGAAGCGCTGGATTATGATCGTCAGGAAAAAACCTATCGCCCCGGTCCAAAATTTGTCGATGTGCCCCATCGTGGCTCGAACGAATTGCTGAGCGAGTTGCGGTTGATCGGGGAGGGTATACTGGGAGCGGCTGCAGGCTTGTTCACGAGCCCACCGGAAATCGTGGTGGCAGAAGCGCCCGTTCGCCCGGTGCCCGATGCAACATTGGCAGCAGTAATCGCTGCGATCAGGCAGTCGCGGCAGGTGCATTGCCGCTATCGCTCTTTCTCGACCATGGAGCTGAAGCCGCGCGTTCTCGAACCCTTTGCTCTGGTGTTTGACGGGTTTCGCTGGCATGTCAGGGGCTTTGATACAGGGCAACAAAAATTTCGGGATTTTGTTCTGGGACGATTGGATAGCCCGGAGCTTGGTGACGCTGCCCATATGCGTCGTGAGGATGATCCCGAATGGATGGAACACGAGACCCTCACAATCATCCCCCATCCGGGGCTTACCGAGCCGCAGCGGCAGGCAATCGTGATCGATTACGGCATGAGCGATGGATGTTTGCGACTGACGCCCCGCAAGGCGTTGGCATTCTATGTCAAAAAACGGCTTGGCCTGCTGGAAGGTCATAAGGAGCGCAAGCCTGAAGAACAGCATATTGTGCTCTTGAATGATGACTGAGGGCGTTTTGTTGGGCGGTTGGAGTTCCCCTCATGCGAACCGGCCTCAAAAATGCACGCCGGCCAGGCGGCCGGCGGTCAGGAGAAGGCCGCCGAAGATGAAGACGAGGCACGACATGATTGTGCCGAGGGTGAGCAGTACCGGCCAGGCGGGTTTCGCGCGCAGGGCCAGATAGAGATAGAACGCCGGTGTCAGCGCGATGCTGAGCATGACCGGCAGGCCGCTCCAATACGGGCCATCGGCAAAAATGCGGGCCTTGGTGATGGCATAATCCGCGCTCCATCCGGCGCTGACCAGTGACGCATAGCCGAAAATCGCCGGCAGGATCAGCACCGCATAGGCAAAGGCCCAGATGATCGCGCGGATCGCCTGCCGGTCGAGCATGCGCCGCCGCAGCCAGGCGAGCAGGGCGCTGACGAGAAACAGCAGGATAAGGCCGACAATCAGAACAGACATGGACGCAGGTTAGGCGATGGCGCGCGCGAGGCAAGACGTGTCGCGCGAGTGGCGCTCATTTTTCGACAATCGGCCAATATGTCTGGATGTTCGGGCCTTCGCTTGCTCCCGGCTTTTCTTTTGGTTCGGGCCTTGTTACAAGACGCGCACCTGCCGATAGGGGCGGGGACCGGTCGCAGCCTACCCGGTTACAGCGAAAACAAGGGTTCACATTATGAAGACGCTCGTTGTCTGCTCCGGCGGACTGGATTCCATCACGCTCGCCCATATGGTGGCGCGCGATCATGACCTGATTGGTCTGATTTCATTCGATTACGGCCAGCGCCACAAGAAGGAGCTGGGCTTTGCCAAGGAACATGCCGACGACCTCGGTGTTGAGCATATCCTGATCGACATTTCAGCCATTGGTCGCCAGTTAAGCGGCTCGGCCCTGACCGATGATGTCACGGTGCCGGATGGCCATTATGCCGAGGAAAGCATGCGCATTACCGTGGTGCCGAACCGCAATGCGATCATGTTGTCGATTGCCTTCGGTGTCGCTTCCGCCCGCGGGGCCGAGGCTGTTGCAACCGCCGTTCATGGCGGCGACCATTTCATCTATCCCGACTGCCGTCCCGATTTTATCGAGGCGTTCCAGACCATGCAGGACCACGCCCTCGAGGGCATGGGACGGATCAGGCTCTACACACCATTTGTGCATCGCACCAAGGGCGATATTGCCGCCGAGGGGCTGAAGCTGGGCGTTGATTTCACTCGTACATGGTCCTGCTACAAGGGCGGTGACATTCATTGCGGACGCTGCGGTACCTGTGTCGAGCGGCGTGAGGCATTCCATCTTGCCGGTGGCATCGACCCGACGGTCTATGCTGATCCCGAATTCTGGAAAGAGGCCTGCAATGTATAGGATCTGGAAGGAATTCCATTTCTCCGCCTCGCACCAGCTGACCGGCGTGCCCGAGGGGCATCCCTGCGCCCGGCTGCATGGCCATAATTATGTGGTTGAGGTCGAGTTGCAGTCGGAGACCCTCGATAGCGCCGGGTTCGTCCGTGACTATCTCGAATTGGGTGCCTTCAAGGCTTATGTGGATGACACGCTCGACCACCGGCATCTGAACGAGGTGCTGGGCGACCACATGGTCACCGCCGAACAACTGGCCAGACACTTCTATGACTGGTGCCATGCGCGCTGGCCCGAGGTTTGTGCCGTGCGGGTCAAGGAAACCCCGAAAACCACGGCGGAATATCGGCCATGAGCGCGGAGGTGATCCGGGTCAGCGAGATATTCGGCCCGACCATTCAGGGTGAGGGGGCGCTGATCGGCCAGCCGACGGTTTTCGTGCGGACCGGCGGTTGCGATTATCGCTGCAGCTGGTGCGACACGCTCCATGCGGTTGATTCCGAATATCGCCATACATGGGCCCTGATGACGGCGGCGGCGATCATGGACCGGGTTACCGAACTTTCCGGTGACAGCCCGCTGATGGTCTCGCTCTCCGGTGGCAATCCGGCGATCCAGCCGCTTGGTGAACTGATCGGCATGGGGCGGGGCAGGGGCTATCAATTCGGGCTGGAGACCCAGGGCAGCATCGCCCGCGACTGGTTTGCCGATCTGTCGGTGCTGACCCTCAGCCCGAAACCGCCATCGAGCGATATGGTCTGTGATCCGGCGGCGCTCGACGCCTGTATCGCGGCGGCGGGGGATGCCCGGACAGTGCTGAAATTCGTCGTGTTCGACGACCGTGATTATGACTTTGCCCGCGAGGTGGCGGGGCGCTATCCGACACTGCCGGTCTATCTCCAGCCCGGTAACCATACACCGCCACCGCCCGATGATGAGGACGCTGCGGTCGATATGACCGGGATCATGGAGCGGATGCGCTGGCTGGTTGACAAAACGGTCGCGGATCAATGGTTTGCCGCAACGGTACTGCCGCAGCTGCATGTGCTGCTCTGGGGCAATCTTCGAGGAGTGTGAGATGAGTGACAAGAGTATCTATGAGAACCTGACCCAGCTCGGTGGCAAGAGCGAGTTGCCGCACTCGCCGGAAGCGGCGGTGCTGGAGAAGGTACCGAACCCGCAGGCCGGAACGAATTACCTCGTGCGCTTTACCGCGCCGGAGTTCACCTCGCTCTGCCCGATCACCGGTGCGCCGGATTTCGCCCATCTGATGATTGATTACGTGCCAGGCGACTGGCTGGTCGAGAGCAAGTCGCTGAAGCTGTTCCTCGGCTCGTTCCGCAATCATGGCGCGTTCCATGAGGACTGCACCGTCTCCATCGGCAAGCGTCTGGTCGATCTGCTGGAACCGGTCTGGCTGCGGATCGGTGGCTACTGGTATCCGCGCGGCGGCATTCCGATTGATGTGTTCTATCAGACCGGTCCGGCACCGGGCGATGTCTGGGTGCCGGATCAGGGTGTGCCGCCCTATCGCGGGCGCGGTTGAGTGCGGAGATGAGCCACAGGGCTGAAAAGATTTCCGCCTTCGTGCGTTACTGCTAGAATAGCGGGCGAGGTTGCATATAGTCTGACACATACTCTTATGTGTATTTAAGGTATTTCTGATGACTCAATCCATGGACACTGTAATCGCGGTTGGCGGCGCTTCAATCGTGCCGCTCTATGACTTTTTGCGCAAATTCGCCTATCCGGATATTCAGCATATGGAGACGCTGACTGCGCTTGATACAATCCCGCAATTACCTACTCAGGTGCTGGTTATCATTGACCTTGATGGTGAGGATGATGCGCCGTTCAACCTGCTCGCCATGCTGACCGCGCGGGCCAAGGCCGGCACTGCAAAGATTATCGCGCTGGCAACCAGCCCGTCCGAAACTGTTATTCAAAAAGCCAAGGCGGCAAAAATCTCGGCGCTGCTGACCAAGCCGGTCTCCCCGGATCAACTCGCTGACCGGATCAATAAGCTGGTCGCCTGATCAGTCGATAAAGTCGCCGATGGCATCCGCCATATTCTGATGATTGTCCTGCTGCATTGCCTCGGCCATGGAGGTGATGCGGTGGCTGGCGCTTGGCAATAATGTGACCGTGACATCTGCCCCACCGGATTGCAGAAACCGGGTTGTTTCCTCAACCGAGGGGAAGGGCTTGCCCATCAGAAACTGACCCTTGCCACCGCCATCGATCGGCACGGTCGTATCCTGCAGCCCATGCAGCTGCCAGATGCGCACGCCGCGCGCATTGCGGCATTGTCCGGTAACGAACGGGCCGGAGAAGGCGATGACACCGGCGATCAGATCGTTGCGCTCACAGGCCATGCGATAGGACATCATCGCCCCGTTCGAGGTACCGGTCAGGTAAATGCTGCCCGGCCGGGCGATACCGTCGGAGATCAGGTGGCTGATCACCTGTTCGAGATAGCCGACATCGTCGATCTGCCGTTTCGCGGCATTGCCGCAGCAGTCGCCGGCATTCCAGGTATTGCGGTTGCCGATCCGGCGCTGGGGTGTGCCGTTTACATAAATCAGATTGAAGCCATACCGGTCAGCTGCTGCGGTCAGATCAAAGCTGCTCTTCAACTGGTCAGCGTTGCCGAGACCGCCATGCAGCGCGATCAGGGTCGGTGCCGCCTGCCCGCCAGCAGCGGCAGAGCGGTGCAGAATTGCCGGGCGCTCGGCGATTGTCACCGGCTCGGCGGCCAGCGCCTGCTGACCGGTCAGGGCCATGAATATTGCGGTAACAACCAATCGTGTTTTTCTGTTATTCATGCCGTCGCCATGTCGGATGGGTGATGCCTGTGCGCAGTTTCGCTTACCTGTCTTGCACGCATGTCGCATATGGAAACCTGCGCCGAAGCAGTGAGACAGAAACATTTTTACGGAGGCTATCATGACCGGTACCCTGATGCTTTACACCCATCCCATGTCACGGGGCCGGATAACCCGCTGGATGCTGGAGGAAACCGGTCAGCCCTATGAGACCGAAATCGTGCCGATACGTGAGCCGAAAACCGAGGCATTTCTGGCGGTCAATCCCATGGGCAAGGTGCCGGTTCTGCGCCATGGCGATGTGACGCTGACCGAGAATGCCGCCATCTGTGCCTATCTCGCCGATGCGTTCCCGCAAGCGGGTCTGGCCCCGGCAACCGATAGCCCCTTGCGTGCTGCCTATTATCGCTGGCTGTTCATGGTCGCAGGCCCGCTTGAGGCGGCGATGGTCAATCATGCCATGGGTGTCGAGGTCCGTGAGGAACATACCGGTATGCTCGGCTATGGTACGTTTGAGCGGATATTCGGCCTTGCCGAGGCTGAACTGGAGGGCACGACCCATCTGGTCGGTGACAGCTTTACCACCGCTGATCTGTTAATGATCGGGCTGCTGCAATGGGGCATGTCATTCGAGCTGGTGGAAAAACGTCCGGCCTTTGTCGCTTACGTCAAGCACCACGCTGCCCGTCCGGCGCTTGGTCGGGCACGGGCGCTCGATGATGCATTGCTGGAGCAATTTCAACAGCCTGCCTGACGCCGTTCGGCTCATTATCTCGCTGCCCTGCAAAAAATAATGCTGCAGATGCGAAATTGTTTGTGCACCACTTTCTTGTCGCTGCCGTAGAACAGGGACATTGATTGGGTAGTTGCGTATGCAAACGCTATTGAAAGCGTTGCTCCATGCAAATGCCCGTCGCTATTCCTATGAGGGGCACAGCCAATGTCACTGGTACAATCTGCGGCACAATCCGCGGCACCATCGACCGTACGCAAAGTTCTTACCCATCCCACCTTCATCACCGCAGCTGTCGTCTGGCTGGCGTGGCTCGGTTACATGGCCGTGTCCGACCTGTGGCACCTGTTTGCCACCTATTGGGTTGCCAGCCTGACCATGGTGTTCGGCTCATTCATCGCCGGTGCAACCAGTGAGGGCGGTGGTGCCGTTGCGTTCCCGGTGTTCACGCTGATCCTCGGTATCAAGCCCGCGATTGCCCGTGACTTCTCGATAATGATCCAGTCTGTCGGCATGACGGCGGCGGCGATCACCATCCTGTCTTTGCGCATTCCGGTGGTTGGTAAGGCGATCATTGTCGCCGCTCTGTCCGGTGCCTGTGGCGTTTTCATCGGTCTCGATTATGTGGCGCCGCTGTTCCCCGGTCCGGTGGCCAAGACCTTCTTCACCGCTGTCTGGTTAAGCTTTGGTGTCTCGCTCTATCTGATGAACCGTGACAAGCAACGCCCAACCAAGGGCGCGGATGTGGAACTCTGCACCTTTGATTATGTTGCGCTGGCGTTTCTCGGCGGCCTCGGTGGGGTTATTACCGGCATCGTCGGTTCCGGTATCGATATTATCATCTTCTCGTTTCTGGTGCTTGGCCTGCGGGTCTCCGAGCGTGTTGCCACCCCGACCTCGGTCGTGCTGATGGCATCCAACTCAGTTGCCGCCTTCTTCTGGAAGGGCTTCGGCTTTGCCGCCCAGCCTCTGGCGGCGGAAGCATGGAGCATGTGGCTGTGCTGTGTGCCGGTGGTGGTGCTCGGTGCGCCGCTCGGTGCGTGGTTCATCCGCAACCGGTCGCGTGAGTTTGTCGTTGGTATCCTCTATTTCTCGATACTTGCGCAATATATCGGCGCGCTGATCCTGCTGAAGCAGACCACATTTCTGCTTGTCTTCAACGGCGTCACGGTCCTCGGCGGGTCACTGCTGTTCTTCCTGATGACCCGTCTTGGCAGCGACAAGCCGTTCTTCAGTTTGCCCTTTGCCGGGCGCCTGTCGCTGGCCCGTAACAACGGCACGTAACAGCAGCACCTAATGTCATTCCCCGGCGTCAAGAGAATAGCGCCGGGGATTGTTTCTTCCGGGTGAACAGTACGTTCACAAACAAGTGCTTTGCTTCAATCGGTACTTATACCATTTCATTGTGGTTCAAGGATTTGCGGCATGACGCCGTGACCCATGCCGATTGAGGAGAATAACGGATGTTTGCCCGTAGCCACGGTATCAAAACCAATCTCAAGACCTTTACCACCGCCCTTGCCCTGACCACCGCTCTGACCGTTGGCGGTCTGGTCTATGGCCAGTCTGCCACCGCAGCCGATCTGCCGATCCCGAGCGGCACCTATGCCGTCGACCCGACCCATGCCAGCGTGATCTGGAAGGTACGCCATCTGGGACTGGCGGATTACACCGCACGCTTCAACACCCTTGATGCCACCCTCGAATTCAATGCCGAGGACCCGGCGGCCAGCTCGGTAGACGTCACGATTGATCCAGCCTCGGTCGATACCGACTATCCGAATGCCGAGCAGAAGGATTTCAACGCCGAGCTGCGCGGTGAGCAGTTCTTCAATACCGGCGAGTTTCCGGCGATTACTTTCAAATCCACCTCGATTGAGATTACCGGCGATAATACCGGCACCATTACCGGTGACCTGACCCTGCTTGGTGTGACCAAGCCGGTTACCCTCGATGTCACCATGAATGGTTATCTCGAGGAACATCCCTTCACCAAGGATGCCGCCATCGGCTTTTCCGGTACCACCACGGTGAAACGTTCGGAGTTCGGTCTGGATTACGGTGTGCCCTATGTCGGCGATGACGTAACAGTCTTGATCGAAGCCGAGTTCAACCGCGTACCCTGATCATGTCCGCGAGCACTGATATTACCGATAAAGCAGCTGCCGATACGGCACGCTACAGCCTGATTGCCATCATCCTTCACTGGCTGATTGCCATTGCCATCATTGTGCAACTGGCCAGCGGCCTGTGGATGGTTGATGCGATCAAACAGGCGGATTATCAGGCGCTCGCCTATGACACCTATCAGTGGCACAAATCGCTCGGGCTGACCGTTCTCCTGCTCAGTATCCTGCGTCTGGTCTGGCGGCTGTTTCATCGGCCGCCGGACCTGCCCATGGGCATGAAACGGTGGGAGATATGGGCCGCGCACCTGACCCACTGGGCGTTTTACGGCTTCATGCTGGCGGTGCCGCTGACCGGCTGGGCCATGGTCTCCACCAGCCCCTGGGACTTGCCGACCATCTGGTTCGGGCTATTTGAAATTCCGCATATTCCCTGGCTCTACACGCTTGATGACAGCGCCAAGGAAGGCGTTGAGGCCGGCTTCAAGCTGAGCCATGAGATCATCGCCAAGCTGGGTATCGCGCTGCTGATCCTGCATGTCGGCGCGGCGCTCAAGCACCAGTTCATGGCGCGCGATCATCTGATGCTGCGCATGGTGCCACGGCTTCAGCGGCGTGAGGCGTTGCAACCCCCGACATTGACCGGAGATAATTCATGACCAGATTTCTGCGTGCTGTCCTTTCAACCCTGCCGGCGCTGGCCCTGATTGTGGCGATTGCACCGGTCGCCAATGCGGCTGACTGGCAGGTCAGCAAGGCCGAGAGCAGCATTGCCTTCTCCGGCACTCATGCGGCTCGTCCGTTCAGCGGCAAGTTCAATGACTGGACTGCCGAAATTGATTTTGATCCAGAGGCTCCGGATCAGGCGTCGGTTGTGGTGGTCGTGACCACTGCTTCTGCCGAAACCGGCACCGCGCTCTATGACAAGACCCTGCCCAATACCGAATGGTTCGATGTGGCCAATTACCCGGATGCTACCTTCGCCACCGACAGCATCACAGCGCTGGGCGATGGCCAGTATGAGGCCACCGGCACCCTGACCATCAAGGGGCAGGAAACGCCGGTTGATCTGCCCTTCGTGCTGACTATCGAGGGTGACCGGGCAGCCATGCAGGCAGAGGTGACACTCGATCGTATTGCCCTTGGCATGGGCACCAAATCAGATCCCGATGCCGCCTGGGTATCACAGGAAATTCCGGTCACCATCACACTCGTGGCAACGCGATAACCGAAACAGCACAGGAGGCAACTCATGGGCATGCTCGTCGATGGTAAATGGCAGGACGAAGGCTACAAGACCGAGGAAAACAAGGGCCGGTTCAAACGCTGGGATTCCCCGTTCCGCAACTGGATAACGTCTGACGGCACGGCTGGTCCTACAGGTGACGGCGGCTTCAAGGCAGAGGCCGGGCGCTACCATCTCTATGTATCGATGGCCTGTCCATGGGCACATCGCACCCTGATCTTTCGGGCACTAAAGGGTTTGGAAGGTACCATCCCGGTTTCTGTCGTTCACTGGTACATGCGCGATCACGGCTGGACCTTCGCCGATGGGCCGGGGGTCGTGCCAGACCCGATTTTCAAGGCAGACTACCTCTATCAGATCTATCAGCAGGCTGATCCGTCATTCACCGGCCGGGTAACAACGCCGACCCTGTGGGACCGGGAAACCGGTACCATCGTCTCGAATGAGAGTGCTGACATTATCCGTATGCTCAACAGTGCCTTTGACGGTATCGGGGCGACTGCCGGGGATTACTACCCCGAAGCGCTGCGCCCGGAAATCGACCGGGTGAATGACCGCATCTACAACACCCTCAACAACGGCGTATACAAGGCCGGTTTTGCCAGTACGCAGGATGCCTATGACGAGGCGGTGGCGCCATTGTTCGACACGCTCGATTGGCTGGAACAGCGCCTGTCCGAGAGCCGGTTTCTGGTCGGCAACCGGATCACCGAGGCCGACTGGCGGCTGTTCGTGACCCTGTTGCGGTTCGATGCCGTCTATGCCGTGCATTTCAAATGCTCGAAACAGCGGATTGTCGATTGCCCCAATCTCTGGGCCTATACCCGCGAGCTGTACCAATGGCCGGGCATTGCCGAGACGGTGAATATGGACCATATCCGGCGCCATTATTACCAGAGCCATCCGCAGGTGAATCCCACAGGCGTTGTCGCCACGATGCCTGATATAGATTTTGCGGCACCCCATGATCGGGACCGGTTCGGACCGGTGCAACTGGCGGCCTGATTTCCCGAAACCGCTAAAATTTTAGCAAAAATGCCGAAATAACCGGTTTCGGACGGCTTAATCGTTCACGATCGGCGCATATTCGGGTATAAACTATCTGATATATTGTGTGGTCAGCTGCGTTTCTGCCGCATAATATCTATGTCGACGGGGGATAATGCTCGACATATGCGGGGGGCAGGGTTTGCACCTGTTGCCGGAAATCGGGGGATTGCAGATGGTACATCACACGCAGAATACTCGTGGCCAGATCGGGCAAAGGCATGGTGCCGGCGGTCATGCACGGGCAATCGCCATTGCTGCCGATGACCAGCAGAGCACCCGAAGCTGGTATCTGGCCCTGATGGCCGGTGCAGCATTGGCGGCGATGATTGCAGCCTGGCCGGTTCTCGCCAATGCCCAGCAGGGCGGTGCGGCCCCGGGCACTACGCAGGATCAGGGCACCGACCCCTTCGCCCTTTACGGTTATGACACCGGTGAGCAGGCATCGGGCGTGAATTATTCCGCCGAGGAAGATCAGCGGATCCGGGAATATGAACAACGACGGTTGGAGATGATGAGTGGGGTGTCGTCTGGCACGACCCAGAGTTCGTCTCGCATGCCGAGCGAACAGGATGTCCAGAACAGCCTTGTCTATGATGAGGAAGAGGACCAGCGTCTGGAAGACTCCCAGCAGCGCATGAGCGATGTTGAGCAGGCGGTTGTGGATCAGGAGATGGCTGGCGGTACCCCGACCGGGGCCATCGCCACAGATTCGATCAACAGCAATATCGAGAAAATTCCGCAATCATCGGTTGATCAGGCCAATGCCTTTGTCCAGGAGATCGATGATTTTCAGGATCGTACCGGCATGCTCGCCGAAGATGCCGAATGTAACATGGCATCGACAGAATCTGCCTGCCCGACCAATATCGAGGCCTATGAGGCTGCGTTTGAGTCCGGTGTGTCGACTGACATCACCAATCCCGGTGTGTCCAGTGGTGGCAGTGGCACAGTGCCGCCTGTAACCACCACCATGAACGATCTGGAAGATCCGGCCCTTGATGTTCCGGCGGATTATGAAGACCAGTTCAATCAGGAAACGCTGACGGCGACCTATGTTCAGGGCGAGGGTGCCTATGGCCCCGATGGCGACCCGATCAATCTCGATGACATAACATGGGCCCAGTACATGCAGTCCGAGGAAGAGCGGACCATGGATTGGAACAAATACCTCGAATACAAGGTCTGGGGCTTTGACACGAGCAACTTTGAATGGCTCGGCAGCAACCGGTTCCTGATGCCTAAGAACTTCTTCCTGCAGGAGAGCATGGAGCTCGGTCCGCAGCAGGAGATGTCGAGCGAAGACCAGCAGATCGCCTATAGCGACCGGCTGATCACCTTCCGCCAGTATTACGACATGGTCCATTACGGCTATGACATGAGCGGTGTCCGGTATTTCGGCGATGATCTCGGGATCGTTATACGTTCCTATGAGAGTTCGCGTTGTGATGATTATTATTATGATGATGACGATCGCTACTGGAACGAGCCCTATTACTGCGATACCGAGGCCTATGAGCTGCCGAAGGATTTCTTCGAGCGCCAGTATCGTAATGTCGGCTGGATTGCCGCCCGCTACGACAATGATCGGTGATCTGACGGATCGCCCAAAGGAAAAGGCTGGTTCCGTGGAACCAGCCTTTTTTCATGGGGTTTTGACCAGATAATCAGGCGCTGGCGCGTTCGGCACTGGCCGGTTGATCGCCGATGAACAGGCCGAGATCGCTCGCCGTTACCTTGACCGTCTCACCATCATTGATGCGGCCCTCAAGGATACGGGTCGCGAGCGGATCCTGCAGGTTCTTCTGGATGATCCGCTTCAGTGGCCGTGCGCCATAGACCGGGTCGTACCCGGCCTTGGCCAGCCAGTCGATGGCGGCCTGATCCAGATCGAGGGTGATCTGCCGGTCGTCCAGCAGGGCACGCAGGCGCTCAAGCTGAATTGTGACGATACCGGCCATGTGATCGCGACCAAGCCGACGGAACAGCAGGGTTTCATCGAGACGGTTGAGGAACTCGGGCCGGAAGGCACCGCGCACCACATCCATCACCTGTTCACGCACCGCTTCCACATCCTCACCATCTGGCTGGTTGGCCAGATAGTCCGAGCCGAGGTTCGAGGTCAGGATGATCAGCGTGTTGCGGAAATCGACCGTCCGGCCCTGGCCATCGGTCAGGCGACCATCATCAAGCACCTGCAACAGCACGTTGAACACATCGGCATGGGCTTTCTCGATCTCGTCGAACAGCACCACCTGATACGGACGCCGCCGTACCGCCTCGGTCAGGGCACCGCCCTCCTCATAACCGACATAGCCCGGTGGGGCACCGATCATGCGGCTCACCGCGTGCTTTTCCATATATTCGGACATATCGAGCCGAACCATGGCCTGATCGTCATCGAACAGGAACTGAGCCAGCGCCTTGGTCAGCTCGGTTTTACCGACACCGGTAGGGCCGAGGAACAGGAAGGAACCGATCGGCCGGTTGGGGTCCTGCAGGCCGGCACGCGCCCGGCGTACGGCGTTGGATACGGCGGCAACCGCTTGATCCTGACCCACGACACGGGTTTTCAGCTTCTCCTCCATCTGGAGCAGTTTCTCGCGCTCGCCCTCCATCATCCGATCAACCGGAATACCGGTCCAGCGGCTGACCACGGAAGCGATATCGGCATCCGTCACCTCTTCCTTGCTCATCTGGCGTTTTTCGCCCTCGGCTTCTGAAGCTTCAGCATCGGCCAGCTTTTTCTCAAGCTCGGGAATGCGGCCATAGGTCAGCTCACCGGCACGGGTCCAGTTACCTTCGCGCTGGGCCTGTTCCAGTTCGATGCGAACCTGATCCAGCTCCTCACGCAGCTTCTGGGCCGAGGCGAGCTTTTCCTTCTCCGCTTTCCAGACCGAGGTGAGGTCGGCAGATTCCTTCTCCATCTCTTCCAGTTCGGCCTCGAGTTTCTCGAGACGATCCTTCGAGGCGTCATCGGTTTCCTTGCGCAGTGCTTCGCGCTCGATTTTCAGCTGGACGATACGGCGGTCCAGCTCGTCGATATGCTCGGGCTTGCTGTCGACGGCCATGCGCAGACGAGCGCTGGCCTCATCGATCAGGTCGATGGCCTTGTCTGGCAGGAACCGGTCGGTGATATAGCGGTTCGACAGGGTCGCCGCCGAGACAATCGCGGTATCGGTGATCCGCACGCCATGGTGGATTTCGTACTTCTCCTTCAACCCGCGCAGGATCGAGATCGTGTCCTGAACCGTCGGCTCGGACACGGTAACCGGCTGGAACCGGCGGGCAAGGGCCGGGTCCTTCTCGATATACTTGCGATATTCGTCGAGGGTCGTGGCACCGACACAATGCAGATCGCCCCGCGCCAGTGCGGGTTTCAGCATGTTGGAGGCATCCATGGCGCCATCGGCTTTGCCAGCCCCGACAAGGGTGTGCAGCTCGTCGATGAACAGGATCACCTCGCCGTCACCGCTGGCAATATCGGCCAGAACCGCTTTCAGGCGTTCCTCAAACTCACCCCGGAACTTTGCCCCAGCGATCAGCGCACCCATGTCGAGCGACATCAGCTTGCGATCGCGTAAGGATTCCGGCACGTCGCCATTGATGATGCGCAGCGCCAGACCCTCGGCAATCGCGGTTTTACCGACGCCGGGCTCACCAATCAGAACCGGGTTGTTCTTGGTCCGGCGGGACAGGACCTGAATGACACGACGGATTTCCTCATCCCGGCCGATAACCGGGTCGAGCTTGCCGTTCTTCGCCACCTCGGTCAGGTCGCGGGCATATTTCTTGAGGGCATCGTAACCGGCCTCGGCATTGGCGGTATCCGCCGTGCGGCCTTTGCGCATATCCGCAATCGCCTTCTCCAGCCGTTGGGCATTCACGCCCGCCTGGGTCAGGATGCGGCTGCTCTCCCCGCGATCGGCGAGGGCGAGGGCAAGCAGCAGCCGTTCGGCGGTGACATAGCTGTCACCGGCCTTTTCAGCCAGTTGCTGGGCCTCGTCGAAGACTTCCGCCAGCGGGCGGTCGAGATAGAATTGTGAGGTTCCCTGAACCTCGGGCTGTTTGCGCAGAGCGCTCTCGGTGAATTCGAGGGCGCGCTTGTGACTGCCACCGGCAGCCGCAATCAGGCTCGCGGCGAGACCTTCCTCGTCATCAAGCAGCACTTTCAGCAGATGTTCGGTGGTAATGCGCTGGTGTTGGCGGCTTTTGGCTGCCTGTTCCGCGTTTTGAATAAACCCGCGGGCTCGGTCCGTGAACTTCTCGAAGTTCATGGTTGGCTTCTCCTTCTAACATCATCGGCTTGCAGCCCACCCTGAAGCGGCGTGAACTGGCCAGTTGAGGTCAATGCGACCCGCATCATGCAGCATCGCTCATATTATGTGTGTTTGACCCATATTTGCCGCAAGTATTTTTCCGCCTTTTGGCTGTCGAAAAAGCTGCCGACCGGTTAAAAAGGAAGCACCTGGCCCCATGCTCTCCCCCGATGACCGAACCATGCCCGATACAAAACCCGACAGCGCCACCGATGCCAACCTCGCCACGATAACCGGTCTGGTGCGTTATCCGGTCAAATCCCTGACGCCACAGGCGCTGGAGGCGGTGACGCTCGAGGCTGATGCCTGCCTGCCCCATGATCGCCGCTATGCCATCGCCCATGGCGCGGCACAGTTTGACAGTGCCAATCCGGCATGGGTCGCCAAGCGCAATTTCGCGGTGCTGGCCAAGCATGACCAGCTCGCCGCCCTGACCAGCGATTATGACCCGGAAACCGAACAGCTGAGCCTCAGCCGCCATGGCAAGGTGGTGACGCAGGGCGACCTGAAAACCCCGGCGGGCCGGGCGGTGGTCGAACAGTTCCTGAATGCCTTTCTGGATGCCAAAATTCCCAAGCCGGTGAAAATCGTGCGCGTACCCGATGCGGCCCTGACCGATCAGGCAGAACCGCTGGTCTCGATCATCAATCAGGCCAGTCTCCGTGACCTTGAACGGGTCATGGGCGCACCAATCGACCCGCGCCGGTTCCGCGGCAATATTCTGGTCGATACCGGTACGCCGTGGTCCGAACGGCAATGGGTCGGCGGCACCATCCGCCTCGGTGACACGATCGAGGCCGAGGTGGTCGAACATATCGGCCGCTGTGCCGCCATCAATGTCGACCCCGACACGGCGGTCAAGGACATGAACATCCCGCCAAAAATCGTCCGCACCTTCGGCCACATGGATTGCGGCGTCTTCATCCGCATCACCAAGGGCGGTGAACTGACGGTGGGTGAAGCAATCAGCCTAGCCTGATTTTGCGATTACCAGCCGTTCGGGGTTGATGCGGCCATCTAGGTAGCCTGAGGCGACGAGCAGGGTGGCGGTGGACTGGTTGCAGGCCATGGGGATGTCATAGAGCGTGGCGAGGCGGGTCAGGGCCTTCACATCCACATCATGCGGGTGGGGTGACAGCGGGTCGGTGAAGAAGATCAGCGCATCGACCTTGCCTTCGGCGATCATCGAGCCGATCTGCTGGTCGCCGCCGAGCGGGCCACTCTTCTTCAACTCGATATTCAGGCCGGGGCAGCGCTCCTTGAGCCGTCCACCGGTGGTGCCGGTACAGACGATCTGATGGGCCCCCAGCACGGTGTCATGTTTGGCAACCCAGTCAACCAGTGCGGACTTCATCTGGTCATGGGCGATCAGGGCGATGGTCTTGGTCATGGCGGGGTATCCGGGCGTATTGGCAGGGTTGGCGACTTATCTAGTCTCCGTCTTATGCCATGCGCCGGGCAAACAAAAGCCCGCAACCGGATGGTGCGGGCCTTTATTATTCTGGCTCAACGCTGATGAAGCCCCAGGGCCTTGGTGTCTCAGGCTTCCTCGGGCTCTTTGACATTGCCCTCGACCTCGGACATCAGCTGGGCAACAGCGGATGCTTCCTTCGGTGCGCGGGTGCGGGTGGTGCGGCGACGGGCCGGTTTCTTCTCGGCTGTCTCGTCATCGCTGTCATTGCCCGCATCGCTGTTGTCGGATGCCTTGGCGGCTGCATCATCGCTGCTGTCATCGGCATCGTCGCTCTTGCGACGGCGACCGGTGCTGCTGCGGGTATTGCGGCCACGACCGCGATCTCGCCCGCGTGATGAACTGTCATCATCGCTGTCGTCACTGTCGCTCTTGCCAGTCACATCCTCGATGGTCTCGGCATCGTCGTTGCTGCCGATGATGGTTTCATCATCATTGCTGCTGTTGTCGTCATTATCATCACGATCCTGACGATTGCGGTTGCGACGCTGTTCGTTTTCCGCAGCGCGCTTCTCCGACTCTTCATTGGCGGCAGAGAAGATGCGGTAGTAATGCTCGGCGTGCTGGTAGAAACCCTCGGCGGCGATACGGTCACCGGCTGATGATGCGTCGCGGGCCTGCGCGATGTATTTTTCGTAAACCTGCTGGGCTGTACCGCGGATTTTGCCGTCGGGGCCGTTGCTGTCGAAGACCTGCTGGCGATTGCCGCCGCCCTGACGACGGTTATTGTTGCTATTACCGTTATTGTTATTACCGCGGCCGCGAGAACGTCGTGGATGTTGCCTCATCAAAAACAGCTTTCTTTGCTAGTTCAAATGTTTCGTTTTGGTTTTGGGGTGAAAACTACGGTGATTGCTCACGGGTTTTTTCACTCAGGTGACCGTCCTGTCTGGTTCAATAATGCCATTATCAGGGGCGTCTGGATCGAGTTGGATGGCTTGCCTCAGGACAAGCGTCTCATACCCGTTTTTCCGGTTGCCCGAATATCCGTTCCTTGCCCGTATACCTGTTCGATGCGCCCGGAAAGTCGGGCGGAAATTGCGGTAACGGTTGGTTGTTCGGTTACGGCTATGCCGCTTTTATTCACTTTGGTCGCAAAATGCCAGCTTTTGCTGCATTGCGGTCCCTACCTTGGGTAATAGCCTAGACGGTTGAACGGTAGGGGCAAAGCCTTTTTTCGCAAATTATCCGTGATTTATGGCGTTTTTGGCAGTCTGACCAGTACACAGCGCGGGTGTTGCGCAAGATCGGTCAATGGCGGATCGGCCCGCAATCCGGCGGCGGTCATGATTGCCGGTACGCTTTGGCCCTGATCGAACCCGATCTCCAGCGCGGCAAGGCCATCATCGGCCAGATGCGCCCGGATAACCGGGGCCAGCGCGCGATAGGCATCAAGTCCGTCCTCGCCGCCATCAAGCGCCAGTTCGGGATCATGATCGCGTACCTCGGGGGCCAGTTGCTCAATCACGTCTCCGGCGATATAGGGCGGGTTGGAGACGATAATGTCGAATACCTCATCCTCATCCAGCGCCTCATCCCAATCACTGAGCAAAAACTCCACCCGGTCGTCGAGGCCAAGGTGCCGGGCATTCTCTTCCGCCTGTATCAGGGCGTCTTCGGAGAGGTCGAGGGCAACGCCGGTGGCGGCAGGCAATTCATTGAGCAGGGCCAGCATCAGGCAGCCGGTACCAGTGCCGAAATCGGCGATGCGGAACGGGCGGTCAACTGGCAGCACCCCATCAACCGTGATCGCCGCCAGTACCGCTTCGACCACCAGCTCGCTGTCCGGGCGTGGCTCAAGGGTGGCCGGTGACAGGCCGAAGGGCAGGCCCCAGAACTCGCGCTCGCCGATAATTCGGGCGACCGGTTCCCGGTCGGCGCGGCGCTCGACCAGCGGAAAGATTGCTTCGATCTCGGCATCGCTCAACCGGCGCGCGCCCTGCAGATACAGGTCGCTGCGGTTGAGGTCGAGCACATGGGCGATGAGCGCACGGGCATCGCCGCGTGCTGCCGGAATACCGGCGTCCTTCAGCATTTGTGTTGCCTGACGCAGGACACCTTCCAGCTGGTCATCATCGACCGGGGCCGGTTCGGCGAAGGTGCGCGGGTCAACCTTCGGATCGGGGGCTTGGTCAACCATGGGCGGGGAAAGTCCTGTTCGTCGGTCGTCGGTTCAGAGCATCAGGCGGATGCTGCGAGGCGTTCGGCCTGATCATGGGTAATCAACTCGTCGATCGCCTCATCCAGACCGTCTCCGGCCATGATCTGATCTATTTTGTACAGGGTCAAATTGATCCGGTGATCGGTGACCCGTCCCTGCGGAAAGTTATAGGTGCGGATGCGCTCCGAGCGATCACCGGAACCCACTTGGCTCTTGCGGTCGGCGGCTCGTTCGGCAGCGGCCCGTTCGCGCTCTGCCTCATAGAGTCTGGCCCGCAGCATTTTCATCGCTTTATCGCGGTTTTTGTGCTGTGAGCGCTCCTGCTGACAGGCGACGACCACACCGGTTGGAACATGGGTGATCCGTACCGCACTGTCGGTGGTATTGACGTGCTGACCACCGGCACCGGAGGACCGGAAGGTATCGATCCGCAAATCGCCTTCATCGATATGCACATCCACTTCCTCGGCCTGCGGCAGCACCGCAACCGTTGCTGCGGAGGTATGGATTCGCCCGCCGGTTTCGGTTTTCGGCACCCGCTGTACCCGGTGTACGCCGCTCTCGTATTTCATGCGGGCAAAGACGCCGACGCCATTGATCTCGGCCACGCCTTCCTTGATCCCGCCAATCTCGGTCTCGGTGACATCGATAAGCTGGAACGACCAGCCATGGATCTGGGCATAACGCTGATACATCTGAAACAGCTCAGCGGCGAACAGGGCGGCTTCCTCACCGCCGGTACCGGGACGGATTTCGAGGATCGCGCTGCGGTCATCGGCGGCATCCTTGGGCAGCAGCGCCAGCCGGATGTTGTGTTCCAGGTCGGGAACTTTTTCGCGCAGGGCCTGCAGGTCATCATTGGCCATGGCCTTCATCTCGGCATCCAGACCCGGCTCGGCCAGCATCTCCTCAAGGTCGGCCTGTTCCGCGCGTGCCTCGGCGAGGGCATTGATCCGCTCGACCACGGGATCAAGCTCGGACAGCTCGCGCGACAGCTTGGCGATCTGATCACCGGTAATATCGGGGGCGGACAGCAGGGATTGCAGCTCGCGGTGGCGGCTGAGGACCTGCTGGAAACGTTCGTCCAGCATGGATGTTGATGCGCTAGTGGTGAGAGGGGATACCGGCTGTGTGGTTCATTATTCGGCAGCGACCGTCGCGGTTTTTTCGGCGGCTTTCTTCTCGGCTTCCTCGGCCTCGATTTCGGCAGCCTTCTTCTCGATCATCTCGGCCAGATGCTCGACGATATCCTTGTCCTTCAGGCGATGGTTCTGCACCCCGGCGACATAGACCTGATGGGTGCCCTTGCCGCCACCGGTAAGGCCGATATCGGTCATGGTGGCCTCGCCCGGACCGTTCACGACACAGCCGATAACCGAGACGGTCATCGGCGTGGTGATATGGGCGACGCGCTCTTCCAGCCGCTGGACCGTATCGATCACCTGAAACTGCTGACGGGCACAGGACGGGCAGGAAATCACATTGACGCCGCGGTGACGCAGGCCCAAGGACTTCAGAATATCGAAGCCGACCTTCACTTCCTCAACCGGATCGGCCGACAGTGAGACCCGGAGCGTGTCACCGATCCCGGCCCAGAGCAGCATACCCATGCCGACCGACGACTTGACGGTGCCGGAACGCAGGCCACCGGCCTCGGTAATGCCGAGATGGAGCGGGTGGTCGCAGGCATCTGCCAGCGCCTGATAGGCGGCGACGGCGAGGAAAACATCGGATGCCTTCACGCTGATCTTGAACTGGTCGAAATCATTGTCGAGCAGGATGCGGGCATGATCGAGAGCGCTTTCGACCATCGCTTCCGGGCATGGCTCGCCATATTTTTCCAGCAGGTCTTTCTCCAGCGATCCGGCATTCACACCGATCCGCATGGAGCAGTTGTTGTCCTTCGCAGCCTTGATGACCTCGCGTACCCGTTCTTCCGAACCGATATTGCCGGGGTTGATGCGCAGACAGGCGGCGCCGGCCTCGGCGGCTTCGATCCCGCGTTTGTAGTGGAAGTGAATGTCGGCGACGATTGGCACGGTTACTTCCGGCACGATCTCCTTGAGTGCTGCGGAACTGGCTTCATCCGGGCAGGAGACCCGCACGATATCGGCACCGGCAACTTCCATGGCGCGGATTTGCTCGATGGTAGCCTTGACGTCATGGGTCAGGGTGTTGGTCATGGATTGCACCGTGATCGGTGCATCACCACCGACCGGCACATTGCCGACATGGATCTGGCGGGATTTACGGCGTTCTACATGGCGCCAGGGGCGAATGGTATCGTGCATGGTGCTTTACGTAATCGGTGTTTGTGTCAATACAACTGAATAACGCCTGAAACTTGTCGCGCGTTCTGCCCGGCAGGTCAATGTCTAGTCGGAACCGTCTAGTCGGAACCGGAACATGACCGGACGGGGACAATGCTGCTTTGCTAACGCAAGGCATCCTCAATCCCGTCAACCGACAGGTCAATATCGCGGATGACCTGACCGTTCTCGCCGAGTGTACCACGTCTGCCGCCCGGCAGGCTTGCCTCGATTGCCCCGGCATCGCCGACGGTAAGCAGCAGCCCCGGTATGCCCGGCGCGAAATAGCGGTCGCCGGTATGCAGCACGCGGGTCAGGATGATTTCGTCGGCACCGGTATCGCGCACCTGTACCCAGACATCGCGGCTTGCCAGCAATGTGAGGGCGGCCTCGGCAGCGTCAACCCCGAAGGTTTCCGCCGTTGCCGGAATGGTGACACCCGGCTGTGGCGGCTGATTGGCCGCAGTACCCGATGGCAGCCCGGTTTGCGGCAGCCCGGCACTGTCGAGCGGCTGGGTCATATCGCCCGGTGCGGCGGTGATCGGCAGATCGGCTTCCGGCCCGATCTGGTCGCCGACCAGTGCCTGCAGATGCTCGGGCAGTGGCGGTATCTCGGTCATGATCTCGTCGCTGTGACGGCTCGCATAGATCATCACGCCAATCAGCACCGCGACAATGATCAGACCGATGAAGATCGACAGCGCACCGGGCAGGCGTCGCTCCAGCGTCGGGGTCGGGAAGCTGTATTTGGCACTGCGTGTGAGCGCCTCGGCTTCCTGTCGCCACTGTGCTTCGAGGACTGCGCTATCAAGGCCGAGATACTGGGCATAGGCGCGGACAAAGCCGATGGTATAGATGCCGCCCGGCAGCTTGGCGTGGTCATTTTCCTCAATCGCCAGCAGCAGACGCTCGCGGATGCGGATGCTCTCCGCGATCCGGGCCAGTTCCTCCCCGCGCGCGATACGCTCCTGACGCAGTATTTCACCGACGCTGGGCGGCGGCGGTGCTACCGGTTCGATCTCTGCGCTGGCATCGGTTTCAGCCATGGGTCAGCCTTGTCTTGCGCGTGGGTGGATGATGTGGTGCCCACCATATGAGCATGTAAATCCGGCGTAAAGTCCGGTGTAGTAGGTGTGGTGATGGTTCAGGCCTGTCCATCGAGCGGCAAGCCGTGGTCTATAGCGAAGGCCCGCAATCTTGGGCGCAGGGTGGCAGCACGGCCATCCAGTTGCGGCACCAGATAATTGCTGAGCAGGCCAATATCCACTGCCCGGATCAGCATCTTGATGCCGGCGACATTGAACGGCGAGATCGACAGGCTGCGATAGCCGAGGGCGAGCAGGGCCATGGCTTCCAGCGGACGGCTCGCCATTTCACCACACAGGCTGACCGGCAGGTTGTAGGCGTCGCAATCCTCGCGCAGGCGATACAGTGCTTTCAGAAACGCCGGGTTCAGGTTGTCATAGCGCTGGGCCAGACGCTGATTGGTCCGGTCGACGGCAAAGAAATACTGCAACAGGTCGTTGGATCCGATGGAGACAAAGTCGACCAGCCCGGCCAGAGCCGGTATCTGGTACAGGATTGACGGCACCTCAAGCATCAGTCCGCGTTCGATCCTGCTCGGCAGTATCTCGCCATCGGCCTTAAGCCGCGCGCATTCCATATCGAGCAGCCTGTTGGCCTGTTCCAGCTCGGCAACCGTGGAGACGAAGGGGAACATCACCTTCAGATCGCGCCCGGCGGCACCGCGCAGCAGGGCGCGCAGCTGGGCGCGGAGCATGGCCGGGCGGTCGAGGCCGATACGCAGGGCACGCCAGCCCATGGCCGGGTTGGCTTCCTCATTCGGCGGCAGATAGGGCAGCAGCTTGTCACCGCCGATATCGAGGGTACGGAAGGCAACCGGTTTGCCCTGCGCCTGATCCAGTACGGATTTGTAGATTTCTTCCTGTGCCTTGGCGCTCGGATAGTCATTGCGCACCATGAACGGCACTTCGGTACGGTACAGCCCGATCCCGTCGGCACCGCAATCATGCAGATGCGGCATGTCGATCATCATCCCGGCATTCATGTTGACCGAGATCGCGATGCCGTCCTGGCTGATCGAGGGCAGGTCGGCGATTTTCTTCAGTTCCTCGCGGGCGCGGGCGCGGTGCTTGACCGTGCGCAGGAACTGTTCCTGTACCTCTTCCGCCGGGCGGAGCAGCACCTGATTGTTCTGGCAATCGATGATGATGCTGTCGAGGGCTTCCACATTGTCGGTGATGCCCCGGCACTGACCGATGGCCGGGATGCCCAGCGCGCGGGCGACGATGGCTACATGGCTGGCGGTTGTCGCCTCCTCGACCACGATGCCGACCAGACGGCTGGTGTCGTAATCGAGCAGGTCCGCCGGTCCCATGTTCTTGGCCACGAGGACGGCAAATTCCGGCAGGGTGGTGGTGCCGCTGTCGCGTCCGGCAAGGTGTTGCAGCAGGCGGTTGGCGAGGTCGTCGAGGTCCGACAGCCGCTCGCGGAAAATCGGGTCGGTTGCCTTGCTGAGCCGGACCCGCATGTCGTTCTGTACCCGCTGGACCGCGCTTTCCGCCGTCAGTCCGGCATCAATCGCCTCCCGGATGCGCCGCAGCCAGCCATGGTCATTGGCGAACATGCGATAGCTCTCGATGATATCGAGCGGCTCACCGCCACCGGCAATATCGCGGGTCCAGGCGATCATGGTATCGAGCGCGGTCAGCATCCGCGCCAGTGCCACGTCGAGGCGCTCGCGTTCATGGATCGGGTCGTCGGCGACCACCTCGCGCGGGATGATCCGCGGGTTGTGCATGACGGCAAGGCCGAGCCCCATGCCGGGTGCCAGCGGTTGCCCGGCGAGACGCATCGGCATCAGCGAATCGCTGACCCCGGCGGAAACCTCCATCCGGTCGACCATGGCACCGAGCTCGATCAGCTCGGCAACGATCATGGCTACGGTTTCGAGCAGCTCCACCGCCGCTTCGGAATAGGTCTTACGTTTGGCGTTCTGGATCACCAGCACGCCGCGTACCCGGCCGCCGCGCAGCACCGGCACGCCCATCATCGAGTGATAGGGGTCCTCACCGGTTTCCGGGCGATAGGCAAATGACGGGTGGGTCTGGGCATCGGCCAGCGCCAGCGGTTTGGCCGACAGCGCGATTTCACCGACCACACCCTCGCCGATACGCAGGCGGGTGCGGTGGACTGCATCGGGATTCAGGCCGACGGTGGCGAACAGCTCCAGAATGTCACCGGCACGGCGGAGATAGCAGGAACAGACCTCAGCACCCATCTCGGCGGCGATTGCCTGTACGATCTTGCCAAGCCGGGCATGGGCATGGCCGCTGCCCGCCATGATATCGCGCAGCCGGGCCAGCAGCCGCCGCTCGTGATTGACGTTGCTGGCGTGACCGTCAAAACCGCTGTTTTCGGTGAGGTCGTCGAGGGATGTGAGGTAACGGGGGCGTATCTTGTCGGTTTCGCCGGTACCGCTATTGTCAGACAGATGGGGCGGGGTTTTGGCTTGATCGGACATTTCTGTCATCGCTTCTGACCCCTCCCTCGGCTGTTGTCTCGTTGTCTGTCTCGTATTTCGCAACCCCGTCCCGGTTATGCCGCGTCGAGGTTGTAGGCGGTATGTAGGGCGCGGATTGCCAGTTCGGTATATTCTTCGGCGATCAACACGCTGATTTTGATTTCAGAGGTCGATATTACCTGAATATTGATGCCCTTGTCCGCTAAAGCCTTGAACATCCGCTGGGCAACACCGGCATGGCTGCGCATACCCATACCGATAATAGATACCTTCACAACTTTATTGTCAGCATCAAGGCGCTTGTAACCGAGGTCGGCTTTATCCAGCACGTCGATGGCACGGTCGAGGTCGGTGCGGTTGACGGTGAAGGTCAGATCGGTGCGGGTGCCGTCATCGGAGATGTTCTGGACGATCATGTCCACATTGACCGCGGCATCGGACAGCGGCCCGAAGATGCTGGCGGCAACACCGGGCTGGTCCGGTACTTCGATCAGCGTGATTTTTGCTTCATCCCGGCTATAGGCGATGCCGCTAACGATTTCCTGTTCCACGAGTTCATCCTCATCAATAACCAATGTGCCGGGCAGGTCGCTGCCGATGGCATCTTCAAAACTGGATAATACCTGCACCCGGACGCCATGCTTCATGGCCATTTCCACGGACCGGGTTTGCAATACCTTGGCACCGAGTGACGCCATTTCGAGCATTTCCTCGAACGAGATTTTCGAGATCTTGCGCGCCTTGGGCACGATGCGCGGATCGGTGGTATAGACCCCGTCCACATCGGTATAGATATCGCAGCGCTCGGCATTCAGCGCGGCGGCGAGGGCGACGGCCGAGGTATCGGTGCCGCCACGGCCGAGGGTGGCGATGCGGTTGCGCTGGGATACGCCCTGGAACCCGGCCACGACGACGACCTCGCCCTGATTCAGGCGCTCTTCCATGACATCGGTCTTGATATCGAGGATGCGGGCCTTGGTATGGGTATCGTCGGTCAGGATCGGTATCTGCCAGCCGAGCCATGACCGGGCGGCGATGCCATTTGCCTGCAGCGCCATGGCCAGCAGGCCGCTGGTCACCTGTTCGCCGGTGGAAACCACGGTATCGTATTCGCGCGCATCGAACAGCGGGCTGACGCCACGGCAGTAGTCGACCAGCTGGTTGGTGACGCCAGCCATGGCCGAAACCGTCACCGCGACCTGATTGCCGCGCTCGACTTCTGCTTGCACCTTGGCAGCAGCAGCCTTGATTCTATCCAGATCGGCGACAGAGGTGCCACCGAATTTCATTACAATGCGAGCCATGAAAATGCCGGTATCCGGGCTGGGAAAAACTTGTATCGGCGCATGATTAGCGGTTTGATGCCGCAGGATGCAAGAGGCACTGGCATTTGTCGGTGCCCGGCATCACATTTTTTCTGCCAAGAGCAAGATTGACCAGACGAGTTCGCCCCATGAGCGCGGTGCCAAAAGACACTGAAACTACGGTAAACCCTGATGAAATGGCCCATTTCGGCGCGATGGCGGCGGAATGGTGGGACCCTGACGGGAAATTCGCCCCGCTGCACAAGCTGAACCCTGTGCGACTCAATTTTCTCAAGCGTCACATCTGCGCCCATCTGGGACGCGATGCCGATGCCTATGATGCGCTGACCGGTCTGTCGATTGTCGATATCGGTTGCGGCGGCGGTCTGATTACCGAACCGATGACCCGGCTCGGCGCCAGTGTCACCGGCATTGATGCCGAGGCCGAGACGGTGAAGGTGGCTGCCGCCCATGCCGGTCAATCCGGTCTTGCCATCTCCTATCAACAGACCACGGCGGAGGCACTCGCCGCCAGCGGTGCGCAATTCGATGTGGTGATCGCGCTGGAGGTGGTTGAGCATGTGGATGCCCGCGACCAGTTCTTCGATGCGCTGGCCAGCCTGACCAAACCCGGCGGCATTATCTTCATGTCCACGCTGAACCGCACACCCAAGGGCTTTGCCCTCGGTATCATCGCGGCGGAATATCTGTTGCGCTGGCTGCCGCGCGGTACCCATGACTGGCGCAAGTTCATGCGACCATCGGAAGTGGTCGGGCAGTTGCGCCACCGTGGCTTTGCCCTGCGGGAACTGACCGGGCTGGTCTTTGATCCAGTGCGCCGCAGGTTTTCCGAAAACCCCCGCGATCTCGATGTGAACTATATCCTCACTGCGGTGAAGGATTAGATCGGTTACGTTTCCATGATGTTTGATATGTCCTCAGCCTGGGTCCGGCGCTTTTTGCCGTTGATCCCCCGTGGCTCATTGCCGGTACTCGACCTTGCCTGTGGTGAGGGGCGGCATCTGCGCTTGCTGATCGGTAATGCCTATCGGGCGACCGGGGTGGACAAGCGCATGGTTGGCCTTGCCGATCTGCTCGGCGATCCGTCGCTGGAGTTCATCCAGCGCGATCTGGAAGATGCCCAGCAAGATGGCAGCGACTGGCCCTTCGAGGGACGACAGTTCGCCGGGGTGATCGTCAGCAATTACCTGTATCGCCCGATCCTGCCGAAGCTGCCGGGCCTGCTGGCACCCGGCGGTATCCTGCTGTACGAGACATTCATGACGGGGCATGAGCGGTTCGGCCAGCCGTCCAATCCCGACTATCTGCTGCAACCCAACGAGTTGCTGGCGGCGTTCATGGATGAACTTGAGGTTGTCGCCTTTGAACAGGGGGAGATCGGCTCCCCCCGTCAGGCCATGGTGCAGCGGATTGCGGCCCGTCGTCCGTCACCCAATGATCCGGGCACGTCAATTCCGTCGCCGTGAGTGCTGGTGCTTATTGGCCGAGGCAGTCGGCGTAACTGTCGGCAAGTCCGGTAAGCAGCGCCTGATAGCCGCCGATCCGTGCAAAATCGCTACCGCCGAGCGGGTCGAGGATGCCAGTGCGCACTGGCAGGTTTTCGGCAATCACCCGAATGGCTCGTGGTTCGAATTGCGGCTCACTGAAGATACAGACGATGTCGTGCTCTTCCACCTCTTCACGCAGTTCATGCAGTGAGGCAGCGCCGGGCTGTATTTCGGGGCTGACCGTGACCGACCCATGATAATCGAGGCCGAAATTGGTCTCGAAATACTGATAGGCATCGTGGAAGGTCAGATAGGGGCGCTCGGCATATGGCTTGAGCTGGGCTGCGATCACGCGCTTGAGCTCGGCAATATCGCTCTCGAAGTTGGCCAGATTGCTGCTGACACGGGCGGCTTCGGCGGCGTGCAGGTCCTTGCTTACCGCTGCGGCAATACCACGGGCAATGGCAACCGCATTGTCGGGTGACAGCCAGACATGGGCATCATTGCCGGTATGGTGGTGGCCGTGATGATCGTGATCATGTTCGGCATGGTCATGCTCATCGTGATCATGTTCATCATGATCCCCATGCTCATGGTCCTCGTGGTCATGATCATCATGATCGTGTTCTGCGTGATGATCCTCATCATGATCTGCATGGTCGTGATCGTGATCATCATGCTCATCATGGTGCTCTTCGGCCTTGCGATAGGGCATCAGGGCTACGCCCGGCAGGGTCATGGCTTCGATCTCGGTGGCCGAGGGCGCAAGGGTGTCGAGCTTGTCAGCCAGAAACAGTTCGAGACCTTCGCCGACCCACAGGACATAATCGGCATTGGCCAGTGCCCGGGCATCGGATGGGCGCAGGCTGTAGGCATGGGGTGAGCCGCCATTGTCGATCAGCAGTGTCGGTTTCGCGACGCCGGACAGAATGTCGCTGGCGATCCCGGCGAGTGGCGGGATGGTCGCAACGAGTTTCGGTCCTTCCGCGCGTGCGGAAGCTGCTTGTCCGGCAAGGGTAAGGGCGGCAGTAATAAGGGCGGTTCTGATGATCGGGCGGGCCATGCTGATTTCCGTGGCTGGAGTTGGGGCTGGGTTGAACTGAACTGTCATGGGCTGAGGGTTAAGGGCATATGTGTTATACTATAACAAATCAAGATTTGTTTTTATCGACCAGTCAGGATAGAAGGCAGTCATGACCGATACGCTGAACCAAACGCCGCTGTTTCACGCCCATGATCACGGGCATGATCACTGCATCGAAACGGGTCTCGCCGAGGCTGAACGCCGGGCGAAAGAGACCGGTCAGCGCATGACCGATAACCGGCGTCAGGTGCTCGAAATTCTGCTCGCCGATCATCGGCCGATGGGTGCCTATGACATCCTCGAGAAAATGACCGATGATGACGGCAACCAGCCCGGTCCACCGATTGCCTATCGCGCGCTCGATTTCCTGACCCAGCTTGGTGTGGTGCATCGGATTGATCGCCTGAATGCCTTTATTGCCTGCAGCCTTGGTCTGGCCGGGGATCATTGCATTGGCGGCGATGCCTTCCTGATCTGTGAGAAATGCCGGCGGGTGGCGGAACTGTCCGCCGATATGCTGGGCAAGGCCCTGCAAACGGCTGCTGACAGCGCCGGATTTGCCATTACCGGGGCGACGGTGGAGCTGGTCGGCCTCTGCCCCGATTGCCGAACCGCAGGCCGTGCTGCATGACCGACAAACCACTGATTACGGCGACCGGCCTCGGTATCCGGGCGGGCAAGCGCTGGCTGATCCACGATATCGATGTGAGCATCGCGCCGGGCGAGGTGGTGACCGTGATTGGTCCCAACGGCGCGGGCAAGACGACGCTGGTGCGCGCGCTGATCGGCCTCACCACGCCCGATGCGGGCCGCATTACCCGGCGGGATAAACTCACCATCGGCTATGTGCCCCAGTCGCTTGCCATCGATGCCACGCTGCCGCTTACCGTGCGGCGGCTGATGACCCTGTTGCGACCGGCCTCCCTCGACATGATCCGCGCCAGTCTGGCGGAAACCGAGGTTGAGCATCTGCTCGACCAGCCGGTGCAGACCCTGTCCGGTGGTGAGTTCCAGCGGGTGCTGCTCGCCCGTGCCCTGATGCACAGACCGGACCTACTGATCCTCGATGAACCGGTGCAGGGTGTCGATTATGCCGGTGAGGCTGCGCTCTATCAGTTGATCGGTGATACCCGTCAGAAACTGGGCTGCGGCGTGCTGATGGTCAGTCATGATCTACATGTGGTCATGCGCTCGACCAACCGGGTCTTGTGCCTGAATGGGCATATCTGCTGTTCCGGTGCCCCGCGTGAGGTGACGGTGCATCCCGAATATCGGCGCATGTTCGGTGAGCGGGCAGTGGACGCCTATGCCGTCTATGAGCATGCCCATGATCATCACCACACCGCCGATGGTCAGGTTATTGACGGTCATCATCATGAGGGCTGCAATCACGATCATGCGCATGGTCACAAGCATACCGGCGGTGCCGTGGGCAGTGCCGCAAGCAGTAACGGATAAGACGGATTAGCCATATGGACGATTTTATCCTGCGTGCCTTGCTGGCCGGATTGGGAATTGCCGTGATTGCCGGACCCATGGGTTGTTTCGTAGTCTGGCGGCGCATGGCCTATTTCGGCGATACGGTGGCCCATGCCGCCCTGCTCGGTGTTGCCCTCGCGATTATTCTGGATGTGAATATCCTGCTCGGTGTGTTGGCAACCGGTTCGGCCATTGCGGTGGCACTGTTCCTGTTGCAGGACCGGTTGGCTCTGGCGACGGATACCCTGCTCGGCATTCTGTCCCATGGTTCGCTCGCCATCGGTCTGGTGGCAATCTCGCTCATGGCCGGGTTGCGGCTTGACCTGCTCGGCTATCTGTTCGGGGATATTCTGGCGGTCGGCTGGTCCGATCTGGCGCTGATCTGGGGCGGGGCAGTGCTGTTGCTAGGCTTGTTGCTCTGCCTCTGGCGACCCTTGCTGGCGGTGACGGTGAGCCCCGATCTGGCGGCGGCAGAAGGGCTGCCCGCACAGCGCACGCGCCTTGCCTATGTGCTGGCGCTGGCGGTGCTGATTGCCATTGCCATGAAGCTGATCGGCATTCTGCTGATTACCGCACTGTTGATTATCCCGGCCGCTGCCGCCCGGCCCTTTGCCCGGTCACCGGAGATTATGGCCGTGCTGGCTGCCCTGTTCGGGGCGGCATCGGTGGGGGGCGGTATCGGGGCGTCGATGATGTTCGATACCCCGTCCGGGCCATCCATTGTAGTGGCTGCCGTCTGCCTGTTCCTCGGCGGCTTGGTCATCAACTCTGTGCGTCAGTCATCAAACCCGTGAAATGCGGCAAAGGCCGATAGCGGCTCGCGCTCGCTGATCAGCCGGTTCTCAACCGCCGACATATCGGCGTATCCCATGGCCATGCCGAAGGCTAGGGTGTGTTCCGCCGGGATCTGCAGGTGCTTTTTCACAATCGAATGATAGGTGCACCAGGATTGCTGCGGGCAGGTGTCGAGGCCATGGCTGCGCGCAGCGATCATCACCGACTGCATGAAGGCACCCATGTCGATCCATGAGCCGTATTCGAGCTTGCTGTGCAGGCTGAAGAACAGCCCGACCGGGGCATCGAACAGCAGGAAATTGCGGCCATGCTGGGCCAGCATCTTTTCCTTCTCACCGCGCTGGATACCGAGCAGGCCATAGAGACCCCAGCCCAGCCCGCGCTGGCGGGTTTTCCATGGCTCGCCGAGTTCATCCGGGTAATAGGCATATTCCGGCGCATCGGGCGTTTGGCCATTCATCAGGGCGGCATGCTGCTCGGCGACCAGCGCGTCACGGTTACTGCCGGTACAGACATGCACATGCCATGGCTGGGTATTGGTGCCGCTCGGCGAACGGCTGGCGATTTCGAGGATATGCCGGACCAGATCGGGCGCAACCGGGTCCGGTTTGAACGCCCGGATCGAGTGCCGTGAGACAATCGCTTCCTCAACCGCATTGCGTGGTTCGGGCAGCGTGGCCGGTTGATAATCCGGAGCGCCGGACTCTGTCGCACTGGTCATGGCATGTCACCGCTTGATGTCGATCGGACCGTTGAGGTCGAAACCGGCATGTTCATAGCCACGGCGGAAGTCGTCAATATGCTTCGACATCCACATGCGCGCCTGTGCCGGATCACGCATCCGCAGGGCCTCCAGCAGTTGCTCATGCGCTTCCTGTGAGCGGGTTGTGGCCTGTGACAGCTGCGACATGACCCTGGTCACCGCCGGGTGGAACAACAGGTTGAACGGCTCGCGGGCGATGTTCAGAACCTTGTTGCCCGCAACCTCGGCGAGAATGGCGTGGAAGCTGTAATCCAGCTCACAGAACTTCTTTGGATTGCCGACCACTTCCCGGCTTTCCTGCACATTCGCCTCAAGCAGGGCAAGCTGCTCTTCGGTGATGTTTTCGGCAGCTGCCTCGGCGACCGCTGGTTCGACCGCGCGCATGGCTGACCACAATTCGAGGAAGGTTACCTGATGCATGATCAGGGCGCGGCTGATGCCGTTGGCGAGCTGGTCGGTGGATGGCTTGCTGACGATCAGGCGGCGGCTGCTGGCGCGCTCGACCAGACCGGTTTGCTCCAGCAGGCGGATGGCTTCGCGTACGGTGGAGCGGTTGACGCCGAACTGTCCGGCCAGATCGGTTTCGGTCGGCAGTTTGGAACCGGGTTTCAGGCGACCACGGACGATTTCGGTCTCGATTGCATCATAGAGGCGGCGATAGGTGGGGGCGGTGTTGATTTTTGCAAAACTGGTCATGGTGGTCTTTTCTTGAGTTTCTTGTCGTGAGTTTTTTTGGGGGGGAGTGTTAGTCGTTGCCGGTGTTATCGGGCTCGGAAAACGGTTTCATGATGCGTCTGGCGATGGCCCAGCGATGTACTTCCGATGGGCCGTCATAGATGCGGAAGGCGCGGATATCCTGAAAGATGCCGGCGACCACGGTGTCATCGCTGACCCCGGTGCCGCCCAGTATCTGCACCGCCCGGTCAGCGACACGGTACAGCGCTTCGGAGACGGCAACCTTGGCCATGCTGCTCTCATGCCGGGCCTTGTTGCCCTGATCGAGGCACCAGGCGGTGTGCCAGATGGTCAGCCGGGCCTGATGCAGGTCGATTTCATTGTCGGCCAGCATGGCACCGATACTGCCGTGCTCATGCAGCTTCTGGCCGAAGGCGCTGCGCTTGGCGGCGTAATAGCAGGCGATGTCATGGCAGCGCCGGGCGGCACCGAGCCAGCGCATGCAATGGGTCAGCCGGGCCGGGGACAGGCGCGCCTGGGCATAGCGGAAACCCTCGCCGACACCACCCAGCACATTGTCCGGGCCAACGCGCAGATTGTTGAAGGCAACCTCGGCATGGCCGCCGGTGAAGCTCCGGTCCATGGTGTCCATTACCCGGACAATCTCGAACGCAGGGTCGCTCGGCTGGAACAGAAACATGGTGGCGCCGGGTGTATCGGATTTGCCCGCCGGTACATCGGCCATGACGATGCCGATGCCAGCACCATTGGCCCCGGTGATGAACCATTTGCGGCCATTGATGATCCAGTCATCGCCATCGGGTTCGGCGATGGTGTGGAGCAGGCCGGGATCTGCCCCGGCCCCGCCCGGCTCGGTCATACAGAAGATCGATCGCTGGGTGCCATTGGCCAAGGGCCGTAACCAGCGTTCCTTCTGTTCTGGCGTGGCGATCTTCTCGAGCATCGCCATATTGCCCTCATCCGGGGCCATGCAATGCAGCGCGGTCGGGCCGAGCGGCGAATAACCCGCCGCCTCGAAAACCAGCGCCTGCGAGACATGATCGAGGCCGAGGCCACCAAATTCAGGTGAGACATGGGGGGCGAACAGCCCGGCAGCGCGGGCCAACTCGTTGAGTTCGAGCCGCAACTCGTCGCTCGGACCATGTGGCCCCCAGCGGATGTCCTTTTCAAACGGGATGATGCGGTCGGTGATGAAGGTGCGCGTGCGGTCAAACAGCTCCTGTTGTTTTGCCGTTGGCTCGAAACCAATCATCTGATCCTCCCTGACACCGTTGCCGGTAGCCTGTTTTGTCCGTTTTCTGATTGTCGGACAATCTTGCTTTGTTGAGGAATGTAGCAACGGTGCGGGCTTTGTCCACCGTGTAATCAGAGTTATGCACGTGCATTTTCATGCAAGGCACTGCCGGTACTCTAGCTGGCGGTGCTGTGTTTGCCGGTGCCGGTCGGATCAAGATAGGCATCGAAGATGGCGGCGACGTTGCGGCTGAACCGGCGGCCCTGTTTGGTCAGGGTCAGTTGTGCGCCGCTGTACAGGATCAGCCCGTCATCGGCCAGTTCGCTCAGTACCGGGCGCAGATTGCTGAAATGCCCGGCGGGGAAGCCGTGCTGCCGACAGATGCTGGCGAGATTGATGATCTTCTCGCACATGATGTCACTGATGATCCGGCGGCGCAGGCGGTCCTCGGCGCTGAGTGCCGTGCCACGGACGACCGGCAGTTGACCGGCCTCGACCGCCTTGCGGTAGTCGCCGACATGCGGGTTGTTCTGGGCATAGCCGAAATCGGTGCATGAGATCGAGGAGGCACCAAACCCGATCAGCGTACCGGCGTCATCGGTGGTGAAGCCCTGGAAATTGCGCTGGCGATTGCCCCTGACCCAGGCATGGGCCATGGGATCATCGGGCAGGGCATAATGATCCATGCCGATCTCCACATACCCGGCGGCGGTGATCGCCTCACGCGCGGCTTCTGCCTGTGCCAGCCGTTCCTCGGTGCCCGGCAACCCGCCATTCGGCTCATCGGTCTCGATCATTTTCTGGTGCTTCTTGAACCACGGCACATGGGCATAACCGAAGACGGCAAACCGGTTCGGCTTCAGCGTCAGGGCCTGATCGATGGTGCTCAGCACATGATCGACCGTCTGGCCGGGCAGGCCGTACATCAGATCAAGGTTGATATGCTCAATGCCACGGCGACGGAGGCCATAGACGGCCTGTGCCACCTCGATAAACGGCTGAATCCGGTTGATGCGTGCCTGAATGATCGGGTTCAGATCCTGCACGCCGAGGCTGACCCGGTTGATACCGGCACCGGCCAGCGCGGTCATGAAGCAATCGGTCAGGTGCCGCGGGTCGAGCTCACAGGCAATCTCGGCACTGCTTGCGATCATGAAGTTCTCGCGGATGGCACCAATAACGGCCAGCAGGTCGTTCGGGGCCAGCGCATTGGGGGAGCCGCCGCCGAGATGGATATGGTGCACTGGTCCGGGCTTACATGCCCCCACATGTTGCTGCCCGATCATGGCAGCCCGAACCAGTGCGACCTCACGGATCAGTAGAGAGGCGTAAGAACTGATCCGCGAGGTATCCCGCGTGATGTTGGTATGACAGCCGCAGTACCAGCAGAGCTGGTGACAGAACGGCACATGCAGATAGAGCGACAGCGGCGTGTCCTGTCCGACATCGGCCAGCCAGCCAGCATAATCCGCCGCCGTCACCCCGTCATGAAACTGCACGGCGGTGGGATAGGAGGTGTAGCGCGGCACCCGTGCTTCGGCATAGGTGCGCAATTCCTCTGGCAACGGTCCCGCATGGTCGAGCGAGGCCGGTGGCATGGCGGGCGCGCTGCCTGCTGACATCAGGGCCAATCTGGTAGGGCAATGTTCCATGCCCGCAATCTTGCCCGATCCCGCCAGCGCGACATTGATGCACGTCAATGAATCGATTTTTTGCTGACGGCGACCATCGGGAGGTTTAACAATGCCGGTCGCGGGCGGGTGTAGCTCAGGGGTAGAGCGTCAGCTTCCCAAGCTGAATGTCGAGGGTTCGAATCCCTTCACCCGCTCCAGCTTTTCCGTTTTTCGGGCGATCAGGCCCCAGTTCCATGAAGCCGAAGATTCTGACCACATTGCCGTCCTATACCCTTGCCGGGTTCGGGGCGGATCTGTTTGCCGGTATTACCGTTGCCATGGTGGCGCTGCCCTTGAGCCTCGCCATCGCCATCGCCTCCGGCGCACCACCGGAGACGGGGCTGGTCACCGCCATTGTCGCCGGGTTCCTGATCTCCCTGCTCGGCGGCAGCCGGGTTCAGATCGGCGGGCCGACCGGGGCATTTATCGTCGTGGTGTTCGGGGTGATCGCCGAGCATGGCTATGACGGCCTTGTGCTCGCCACCATGATGGCCGGGCTGATCCTGATCGTGGCCGGTGCCTTGCGCGCCGGAAACCTCGTCTCCTATGTACCGGAACCGGTGGTCAACGGCTTCACCATCGGCATCGCGATCATCATCGCCGCGAGCCAGCTGCGTGATCTGTTCGGGTTGAGCATGGAGAAGGTGCCGGCCGAGTTCATTGCCAAGCTGGAGAGCCTCTGGGCGGCGCGGGATACGCTTGAGCCGTCGGCGCTCGGCGTCGGTCTTCTGACCATGGTGCTGATTGTCGGACTGCGGCGTCTGGCACCGAAATTTCCCGGGCTGATCGTGGCGGTTGGCGTCTCCTCGGCGCTGGTGGTACTGGCGAGCCTGCCGGTCGATACCATCTTTTCCCGGTTCGGCGCTTTGCCCTCGCCCCCGCCGCTGCCGACCCTGCCGGTTATCACCATGGAGCGGATTGTCGAATTGCTGCCCTCGGCCTTTGTCATCGCGTTTCTGGCCGGGATTGAATCCCTGCTCTCGGCCATGGTTGCCGACCGGATGATCGACGGCCATCACCGGCCCAATGCCGAGGTGCTGGCACAGGGCTTTGCCAATCTCGGGTCCTCACTGTTTGGCGGGTTGCCAGCGACCGGGGCGATTGCCCGGACCGCAACCAATGTCCGGGCCGGTGGCCGTACGCCGGTTGCCGGGATCATCCATGCGCTGACCATTCTGCTGGTGATGATGGTGGCGGCTCCGGTGGCGGGGTATCTCGCCATGCCGGCACTGGCCGGGCTCTTGATCCTCACTGCCTGGAATATGAGCGAACCGCACAAGTGGAAGAATTACCTGACCCTGCCGCGGTCGGATCTGTTCCTGCTGGTCCTGACGCTGGTGCTGACCGTGCTCGCCGACCTCACCGTGGCGATTGCCGTCGGTGTCGCTATCGGCCTCGCCCTGCGCCTTCGTCGTCGCAAGATCGAACCCGCCGACTGGTCAACGCCGGAGCGGTAGGAGCTGCCTGATCAGTCCTGATCTGCAGGTTCAGGCTTGGCCTGTGCGCCGCCGATGTGTTTTTCGCCGCGCTGTTCGGCGAGTTCAATCTGGCGCTGGCGTTCGGCGAAGCGGGCGCGATCCTCATCGCTGCGCTTGTCGATGCAATAGGGGCAGCTGACACCCTCGACATAGGCGGGTGAAAGTTTGTCCTCAGCATCAATCGGGCGGCGACAGGCGCGGCACATGTCGTAATCTCCCGGCTCGAGGCCATGGCCGACCGATACCCGCTCATCGAAGACGAAGCACTGGCCATGCCAGCGGCTCTCCGCTTCCGGTACATTTTCGAGGTATTTCAGGATGCCGCCCTTGAGGTGATAGACATCGTCCATCCCCTGATCGACGAGCCATGAGGTCGCCTTCTCACAGCGGATGCCGCCGGTGCAGAACATGGCGACCTTCTTGCCCTTGAACTTCTCAGCATTGTCGCGCCACCAGTCGGGAAACTCCCGGAAATTGGTGGTCTGCGGGTCGATTGCCTTGTCGAAGCTGCCAATGGCGTATTCGTAGTCATTGCGGGTGTCGATCACCACCACATCATTGCGGGTGATCAGGTCGTTCCACTGCTCCGGCTCGACGTAATGGCCGACCTTGGCCGCCGGGGCGACATCGGGCACGCCCATGGTGACGATTTCGCGCTTCAGCTTGACCTTCATCCGGTGGAACGGCTGCTCATTGGCCATGCTCTCCTTCCACTCCAGATCGGCACAGCCGGGCAGGGTGGTGCGGATATAGTCGATGGCGGCGTCAATGCCCTCGCGGGTACCGGCAATGGTGCCGTTGATCCCCTCGGTGGCGAGCAGCAGCGTGCCGAGTACACCGTTTTTGACGCATGCAACCTGCAGCGGCGCGCGGAGCTCTTCCGGCGCGTCGAAACGGGTGAACTGATAAAGGGCGGCAACGATCCATGTCATAATGACGGTCTTTTAAGCCAAAACGGTCCGGTTGCGCCAGCCCCAGAATAATCATCGGGCATATCGCCATTTGTCGCGTCACAGGCGCAAAATCCTGAAAAACATGATAGTTTCGGGCGTTGAGACAGGAGTTGCGGCAAAAAGCGCCAGAAACAGTACGCCCCGGAAACAGTGACCAGCACCACCGAAACCAGCCCGGCATTTGATGCTGCCCTCGACCGTCAGGCATGGCGGGCGCGGTTGCGTGCGGTCTGGAACAGCCCGTGGCTGCTCGCCCTTCTGGCCGCCAGCCTCGGCCATATCCTTGCCGTGCATGTGCTCTATATCACCGATGCCCTGCGCAATGGCGACCTGATCGCGACCGGCGAGGCCTTCATCTATGCCGAAGAGTTCCTGTTTCAGGTGCCGCTGTTCCTCGGCATTGCCGCCCTGTTCATGCGGCAGGTGGGCGCGCGGGTACTGATGCTGATCACCATCGCCTCATTCCTCGCCAACAATATCGACCTGATCGATTATCACCTGCATAACCTGCTGGATCGCCTTGACCTCTATCCGGCGTATTTCCGCCATGGTGTGCCGGACGGGCCGGTGAATGTGCAACTGGCGATCCTGCTCTGTTACGCCATTGTTTACCCGCTGGTCTGGCTCAGCGTGCTCATCCCGTCCCGGCGGACCGTGCCGCGCAGCTTTGTGCTGCTGATCATGACCGCGACGCTCGGCACCACCACGCTGTTTCACCAGTTGATCGTCAACAACGCGCTGGTCACCACGCTGGATCAGGAGCGGCTGCTGAACCGGGAATATCTCGCCCGGATCATCGATGTACCGGATGAGGCGAGCTTCATGACCCTGTGCCAGCGTGCCGGTGTCGATTGTCTTGTCGCCGACATACGACAGTTGCCGGAGGTCGGACCGCCCGCTATGCGCAAGCGGATACAGGATACCCACTGGGCGGCCATTGCCGATGGTGACCGACCGGTTTCAACCCATGTGGAGGCGCTGATTACCGGTGCGCTTGATGCCGATCTGCGCGGCAACCAGTTTGCCTATCACCGCGATGGCGAGCGTTATCGCCTGGCGGTCGACATGACTTCCTATAACCACTTGCCAGCGCGCTATAAAATCTATTTCGGTGCGCTGATGATCGCGGCGCATTTCTGGTGGGTCTATGGTGGCTTTGCCCTGCTGGCCTTCCACCGCTCCCGCTTCTCATGGCGCTTCGCCCGCAAGCAGCAGGCGGAGACAGCAGGCCCGGGTTAGGTCGGGCGTTTGAAGGCTGAACGCTCGGCCTCATGCGCCGCGCGGCAGCTGCAGCCCTCGATATGGTCATTGACCAGTCCCATGGATTGCATGAAGGCATAGCACGTGGTCGGACCGACAAATTTCCAGCCGCGCTTTTTCAGCTCTTTCGACATGGCAGTTGAGGCCGGGGTTTTGCCCATGCTGGTGGCCGCCTGATAGGTCAGTCTGGCCGGGCGGTCGGCGTCATCGGGCTCGAACCGCCAGATGAAAGCGGCGATCGAGCCTGCCTCCTGCTGCAGTTCAAGGGCGCGTTTGGCGTTGTTGATGGTCGCTTCGATCTTGCCGCGGTGGCGGATGATGCCGGCATCCTGCAGCAGGCGCTCCACATCCGCCTCGGTGAATTTCGAGACCTTCACGGGGTCGAAACCGGCGAAGGCAGCGCGGAAATTCTCCCGCTTGCGCAGGATGGTGATCCAGCTCAGGCCGGACTGGAAGCCCTCCAGACACAGTTTCTCGAACAGCCGGTTGTCATCGCCGACCGGGCGACCCCATTCCTCGTCATGATAGCGGAGATATTCGGCATCCTCGCCGGGCCACCAGCACCGGGTTTTGCCATCCTCGCCGGTGATCAGGCCGGTTTTCTCGGTCATCTATGCTGGTTCCCTGGGCTGTGCCGTATCGGCATTGGCGATGGCGGAAATGATGAATTGGCTGAGCCAGTCGGCGGCGTCCGCACTGATACCATTGCCGACCCGCATCTCGCCCTTGTCGCTTGATATCATGACCCGGTGCATCATGCCGCTGCTTTCGGTGTGGACCTCTTCAATATCATCCAGTCGCAGGCTGCTGCGGCCAATGCGGTGGCCATAATTCTGTGCGGCAGCGTCTTCTGCGCGGATTTCCTGTGGCGTGATCAGCAGACGGCGCGGCGTGTTCCGGTCATGGCGGGCGGCCAGAAACATGACGCCACCGAACAGGCAGAAGACCAGAACCCCGATCCACAGCTTGTCATATTCGCCATCCGAGATGATGCCCACCAGCGGCATTGCAGAGAAAATACCGATCAGCCATGGCAGGAAGGCGGGCAGGCGGCGGGCCAGAATGTTCACGATCAGGGTCGGTGTACCGTCAATCCGCTGATGCTCGAGGCTGAGGCCGGCAGGCGGGGTGGATTTGGCGTCATAGCTTTCCCTGATCTCACCGGCGGCAACCCGTTCCTTGATGGATTTGTCCAGATCGTCGGTATCGCGACCGATGATCCTGTTGCCACTCTGGCGCAGGCCCGGCAGGTCCATATCCTTGGCGAGGGTCTCCATCCGGTCGCGCGCCGGGTTGCGGCTGGCATGGATATAGAGTGGCACGCTTTTGTCCGGGTCCGGGTGCAGCAGCTCAACCACCTGATAGGTGGTGGATGAGTTCTTGCTCTTGACCACATATTCGCGCAGCAGCACGCCGAGGAACTCGCGGTGGTCCAGCGTATAGTTCTCGCTCCCGAACAATCCGGCGCGCACCACATGAAACCCGCCCGGTGTCACGGTGATATGAGCATAGCGGCGCCAGTTCCAGAAACAAACCAAAATCGTGCAGCCCATGATGGCCAGACCGGGCAGCATCAGAAACCGTGCCGCTTCTTCCGCGCCGCGGTTGTCGCCATTCGATCCTGCCGCATCCAGCCCGGCCATGATCGCCGGAAACGACATGAATGCCGCCATCATGATGCCAAGGATCAGGGTCACCCACGGGCTCTTGCGCAGCACGGCCTCGGCCCCGTTTTCCTTGGGGTCCAAATCGAACCGGCGCAGGTAAATGCCGAAAAATTTCAGGGTATGGCGGGTTTTAAGGCTGTTTGATGAAGTCATGCCGGATTTTGAAAATTAGCGATGGTTTATATGGCAATAACCGTTTCTAGCAGCCCCGCGCCGGTTCTGTAACCGCTGATCGGATATTTCGTAACGGTCGGTGTGAGTGCCGTTGCACGTAAAAAACGTGCAAACACCGATTAAACCCCTATATCCAAATAATCTTGTTTACCTGACAAGCATCCATAAGCTGCCTGTCAGACACAACATATCGAGTGGGGGAAAATGGAAAGCTGGGTCATTGTACTGATTGTTGTCGGGCTGCTCGCCTTTATTGTCATCGGCATTTACAACCGCCTCGTGGCATTGCGGCAGACCTGTGAGAATTCATTCGCCGATATTGATGTGCAGCTGAAACAGCGGCGCGATCTTATCCCCAATCTGGTCAGTACGGTTCAGGGCTATGCTGGGCATGAGGCCAAGGTGCTGGAGAATGTCACTGCCGCCCGGGCCGCCGCCATGGCCGGTGGCAGTATCGAGAAGACCATGGCCGCCGAGGCACGGGTCAGTCAGGCGCTGATGGACCTCAATGCTGTGGTCGAGGCCTATCCCGATCTGAAGGCGGACCAGAATTTCCAGAGCCTGCAGGACGAGTTGACCGATCTCGAGAACAAGATTTCGGCTGCCCGCCGTTTCTTCAACAGCGCCACCGCAGAGTTCAACACCGCGATCGAACAGTTCCCGGCAGTGCTGATTGCCGGGCCGCTCGGCTTTGTCAAACGCACCTTCTTCGAACTGCCTGAGGCGAGCCGGGCCGAGTATGAGAAGCCGCCCGAGGTGTCCTTCAGCTAGGGCCGGGCGGGTATCCCATGGCGGTCAATGCGGTCGGTCTCAGCACGGCAATCTGGAACAACAATATCAGAAGCCTGTTTCTGCTGTTGATGTTCCCGGTGCTGGTCTTTGCCGTGCTGGTTTGCGTGACAGTGGTTGGCATCTGGGCGCTGGAGGTGGATGTAAAGCTCAGTGACCAGATATGGCAGCTGGTCACGCATCCCGGCCAGATACTGACAGACGGTATTCCACAAAATATTGAATTCTGGGCGATACGGATCGGCGTGGTCGTCGCCGCTGTTATTGCGTTATGGTATCTGATTGCCCTGTTTTTTCATGAGCGGATGGTCGATTACTACGCCAATGCACGACCGGTGACGCGCAAGGAATTTCCGCGTGTTTACAACATGCTGGAGAATTTGTGCATTTCACGCGGCTTGCCGATGCCGAAGCTGGGCATGATCGACAGCCCGAAACTCAATGCCTTTGCCAGCGGTATCACCAAGGGGTCGTTTCGCATTACCCTGACCAAAGGCGTGATGGAAAAGCTGGATGATGATGAGCTTGAGGCCGTGATGGCCCATGAGCTGACCCATATCATCAACCGTGATTGTCGGCTGATCGTCATTGCCATGATCTTTACCGGCATTTTGGCCATTCTGGCCGAAGGCGTGATGCACACGCTGCGCTTTGGTGGGCGTGGTGCTCGTTACGGTGGCAGTTCAAACCGGGATTCAGGCAAGATTCTGGGCGGTTTGCTGATCATCATGGTGATCCTCTGGATCGGTTATTTCATCGCTTTGTTGCTGCGTTCAGCGGTGTCGAAACGGCGTGAATACATGGCCGATGCCGGGGCGGTGCAACTGACCAAGAACCCGGAGGCGATGATCCGCGTGCTGCGCAAGGTATCGGTGCAGTCCCATATTGCGCATGTGGATGATGAGGTGCGGATGATGATGTTCGATAACAGCCAGCAGTTCCTCGGCCTGTTCGACACCCATCCGACCATTGATGACCGTGTGCGGCTGCTCCAGCGCATGGCCCGCACGGCCTATGATTACAAGCTGGAAAACCCATCCCGCCGCCGGGAGAGGCTGAATGCCAAGCACCCCGGTCCATGGGAACGGCGCAAGATGGGCATGGGCACCAAGGTCAAAAAGGCACGGCAGAAGCGTGATGCCAAACGCACCGGTGCTGGTGGTAATTCGGCCTTGTCTGGTCAGGAACCGACCTGATTGCCTTCTGTGCCTATGGCTCAGCCGAACGCCTGGAGCCCGGTCTGGGCGCGACCTAGGATCAGGGCGTGAATGTCGTGGGTGCCCTCATAGGTATTGACCGCCTCGAGGTTCATGACATGGCGGATCACATGGAACTCATCGGCGATGCCGTTGCCGCCATGGATATCACGGGCCATGCGGGCGATCTCGAGCGCCTTGCCGCAGTTGTTGCGCTTCATCAGGCTGATCGCTTCCGGTGCGCCGGTGCCGGCATCCTTCATCCGACCGAGCTGTAACGCACCCTGCAGGCCGAGGGTGATTTCGGTCTGCATATCGGCGAGTTTCTTCTGCACCAGTTGAGTTTGTGCCAAGGGCCGTCCGAAGATGCTCCGGTCGAGGGCATATTGCCGGGCTGCGTGCCAGCAGAATTCGGCAGCACCCATGGCACCCCAGGCAATGCCGTACCGGGCGTTGTTCAGGCAGGAGAACGGGCCTTTCAGACCGCGTACCTCGGGGAATGCGTTCTCTTCCGGTATCTCGACGCCGTCCATGACGATCTCGCCGGTGATCGAGGCGCGGAGCGAGAACTTGCCCTCGATCTTCGGCGCGCTGAGACCGGCCATGCCCTTCTCCAGCACAAAGCCGCGGATGGATTTGGCGTCGTCGCTGTCGACTTTGGCCCAGACGATGCACACATCGGCGATGGGTGAATTGGTGATCCACATCTTGCTGCCAGTGAGTTTGTACCCGCCATCGATCTTGCGCGCGCGGGTTTTCATCGAGGCGGGATCGGAACCGGCATCCGGTTCGGTAAGGCCAAAGCAGCCGACATACTCACCGCTCGCCAGTTTTGGCAGCAGGCGGCGTTTCACCGCTTCGGTGGCATAGGCATGGATCGGGTACATGACCAGTGAGGATTGCACCGACATTGCCGAACGGTAGCCGCTGTCCACGCGCTCTACCTCACGGGCAACGAGGCCATAGCTGACATAGTTGAGACCAGCGCCGCCATACTCTTCCGGCAGGGTACAGCCGAGCAGGCCAAGCTCGCCCATCTCGGTCATGATCTCGCGGTGGAACACTTCGTGCCGGTTGGCCTCAAGCACGCGCGGCATCAACCGGTCCTGACAATAGCCATGGGCGGTATCGCGCACCATGCGCTCTTCCTCGCTCAACTGGCTGTCGAGCAGCAGCGGGTCTTGCCAGTCAAATGACGGACGGATGTTTTTGTCCTGAACCGGGGTGGCGGCGCTGTTTTCTGGCACGGCTGACATCTGCTGGTGGCTCCCAAAACCTGTGGCTTTATGATTGGCCACAGGTTTAGCACACCGCCGAGGCTGTTGCCTATCAGAAGCGACCGCTTGGTCGGTGTTGCCGGTATCGCCGGTCAGGCGGCCTCGGTGACCGGTTGCAGGGTGCTTTGCAGGTCGCCGCTAACCGCCGGGGTTGATTGTCCGCGGCAGGCGATCTGGCGCAGGATCAGTGGCATATCGCGGTCTTCCGGGATGGCAAACAGACCGGTCCGGACCGAAAAGGCACCGAACCAGTGCGACGAGGTCAGCACGGTCAGCGGGATCGACAGCATGAACCCGGCGAGCAACGGTGCGGCCCAGAGGATAAACACCGAGTTGTAATTCCAGAACACAGCTGTGAGCGCCACACCGAACAGCGTATGCGGCAGATAGGCATGGGCGGCCTCGTACCAGCTGACGGCGCGACCGTCACGGCGCTGGACATCCCATTTGATCTGCCGACCGAAGGGCAGTCCGGCAATGAAGATCGCTTCGGTAAAGGCGACGACCGGGGCCATGAGGGCCGAGGTAATGAACTCGAGCAGGGCATTGATGGCAACGATCAGGCCGCCGCCATAGCGCTGGCGCTCACGGGCTGAAAACAGCACACAGGCGACACCCATGAATTTCGGCGACAGGCTGAGGGTCATGATGGTGATGAACAGCCCGAGACCAAGCTCTGCCGGATAGGCACCGGCTGCTGCATATTCGCTGCCGAGCAGGTTGTAGTGGCCGAGCATGACCTGTGCCGTACCGGTCAGGATGAACAGCATCCATGCCGGGGCACCGGTATACATCAGGATGGCCAGCACCAGTTGCATCCGGCTGACCGGTTTAATGTCACGCATGCCGAGCAGACCGAAATACTGCAGGTTGCCCTGACACCAGCGCAGTTCGCGTTTGACGAAATCGGGCAGGCTCGGTGGATTTTCCTCGAAGCTCTCATCCTCGATCGGCCAGACCCGGACCTCGTAACCGGCGCGGCGCATTAGCACGGCCTCGACCTGATCATGGCTCAGGATGTGGCCACCGAGCGGCGGGCGACCGCCAAGGGTCGGCAGTTGGCAATGGTCGTGGAAAGCGGCCATGCGCACGACGGCATTATGGCCCCAGAACGGGCCGCAATCGCCCTGCCACCATGCGGAACCGAGGGTGAAGGCCCGCATGCCATGGCGCATACCGAACTGGAACAACCGGCCAAAGCCACTGTCCGATGGCATGCCGACGGCGAGGCTCTGCAGGATACCGATCTGCGGGTTGGCCTCCATACGCCGGACCAGACGGCGGATGCCCTCACCGGACATGACGCTGTCAGCATCAAGCGGGATGAAGAAGTCGTAATCATCGCGGTGATCGGCACAGAACGCCATGACATTACCGGCCTTGTAACCGGTATTGTCGGCGCGGCGACGGTAATGGATATTCACGCCCGGTCCGGCCTGCTGACGCCATTCGGCGACAAGCTTTTCCTCATTGGCGGCGATTACCGGGCGGCTGGTATCGGACAGCAGGTGGAAATCGAAGCGGTCGGCTTCGGCCAGTGCGCTAATGCTCTGCTGAACCGCGCGGAACCGGCTCAGGGAGCGTGCCGGGTCTTCATTGCGCACGGTCATGATGATGGCGGTCTTAGCCGTGATCGGCTTGCTCTCGTCGATCAGCAGGCTCGGTGCCACCTGACGGATCGGATCACGGGCGAAGGCATGAAGGCTGAAGCCGATCACCGCATTCCAGAAGCCGATCGAAAGCCAGGGCGGGGTTGCGGCATAGGTGACGAGCAGCAGGGTGTCGGTCCAGTGCCAGCCGCCATAGCGTAGCAGCTGTACCATGGTAATCAGCAACCCGCTGATGGTCAGCAGGTTGAGCAGGGTAAAGCCGAGACGGCGCAGCCGGTAATCCGGCGCGCTGACAATGGTCGATGCGGTATTCTCTGAAATATCCGAAAAAGCTGCCGTTGTGCCGTTTTCTGTGGCAATACCGGCTGACATACCCTTGGTTCGCACGATTTTCCTATCGCAGTAAGAGTGCTATGCCTTGCGCACCGCAACATGAACACCACCATAAATGATGGTATTTCGCATATGCAGCAAGTGCTTCGCGGAAAAATAAAGCAAAAGTGATCAAGCCGTTAGACGATATGGCCCTACCTGAAACACTCGCCAAGCCCCAACCCGGTCACTTTCGCGCGGTCTGGTATCACGGGAATGCCACTATCACAATCGAAGATGGCCCCATGATGGCCGCCGATGCGGCGAATTTTGACAATCCTGTGGTCATGCGCGGACTTTTTTCCGGCATTAGTCGCGGGACCGAACGCCTTGTCTTTACAGGCAAAGTCCCGGCGAGCGAGCATCAGCGCATGCGCTGTCCGCATCAGGACGGAGTGTTCGGCGGACCGGTGAAATACGGCTATGCCATGATTGCCGAATGCATTGATGGCCCGCTGGAGATGCAGGGTCGTCCCGGCTTCGTCCTGCACCCGCACCAGACCGGTTTCACGGTGCCCGCCGATGATGTGCATCTCCTGCCCGAGGCATTGCCGCCGAAACGCGCCTGCCTGATCGCCAATATGGAAACCGCCCTCAACATCCTCTGGGATAGTCACGCCAGTGCAGGGGACCGGATACTGGTGGTCGGCGGCGGGGTGTTGGGGTTGCTGGTCACGGCTCTTGCCGCCGGGTTGCCCGGTGCGGGGTTAACGCTCTGTGATCCTGTGGCCGAGCGGGCGGCGCTGGCCGATTTGTTTGGCGCGGCCTTCTGCACCCCGGATCAGGCACCGGACGGGCAGGATGTGGTGATCCATGTGAGCGGCAATCCCGCCGGTCTGGAAACCGCGCTCAACGCTGCCGGGTACGAGGCCCGTGTGGTGGAGGCAAGTTGGTATGGCGACAGGCCGGTATCGGTACCGCTCGGCGGTGCATTCCACAGCCAGCGCCTGTCGCTGGTCTCGTCACAGGTTGGCGGCATTCCGGCAGACCGGCGCGGGCGCTGGACCTATCGCCGCCGTCTGGCCACCGCCATGCAGCTTTTGTGCGATGATCGCTTCGATCACCTTATCACCGGTGAAATTGCTTTTGACGATGCGGCGGCAGCTATGCCATCCGTCTTTGCCGACGATGCCGATGGTCTGATGACCGTCATCCGGTATCCGTAAATTCTTCTCTCCTTTTTCAGCCTTTAGTCAGGACACGCTCTGCCCATGTACGCGCTCGAAGTACGCGATCACATCATGATCGCCCACAGCCTTGCCGGTGAGGCCTTTGGCCCGGCCCAGAAGACCCATGGTGCCACCTTTGTCGTCGATGCCGCGTTCTTCCGGCCCGAGCTGGATGAGAACGACATCGTGGTCGATATCGGTCTGGCGAGCGATACGCTGAAGGCCATTCTGGGCGAGCTGAACTACAAGAACCTCGACGAGCATCCCGATTTCACTGATCGCCGCTCGACCACCGAGAAGCTGGCGAAATGGATTTTCGACAAGCTGGTCGCGGCGATCCATGACGGCAAGCTCGGCCCATCCGCCACCGGGATCGAGAAGATCCGCGTGCTGCTGAATGAAAGCCATGTGGCCCGTGGCTGGTATGAGGCACCGGTTGCCTGATATGGCCGAAGCCCGCTCGAAAATCCGGCAATTCGCCTTCGCCATTCCCGGCGATCTGGGAACCCGCACCGGTGGCTATGGCTATGCGCGGGAGATTATCGACCATCTGCCCGGCTCCGGCTGGAATGCCAATATCATCCAGCTTGATGCCGGGTTTCCCGATCCGAGCCCGGCGGTGGTGGACGAGACGATTCGGTTGTTGAACGCGGTGCCCGAGGGCATGCCGGTCATGGTTGACGGGCTCGCCTATGGCGCGCTGCCCGCAACCCTGCTCGCCGATGTGCCGAACCCGCTGATCGCACTGGTGCATCATCCTTTGGGACTGGAAACCGGGCTTGATCCGGTTCGCGCCAAACAGCTGATCGATAATGAACAGGCGGCACTCTCGGTCGCCGATACGATCATCGTCACCAGCCCGCATACCAAACGGGTTCTGGTCCGCGATTTCAATGTCTCGGCCCGGCGCATCCATGTGGCGACACCCGGTATTCCGGCGGCCAAACGGGCGACACCCGATAACCGTCAGCCGCCGATGATCCTCAGCGTCGGCACGATTACCCAGCGCAAGGGCACGGATATCCTGCTCGCCTGTCTGCTCGGTCTCACTCATGTTCCATGGCATGCCGTGATCTGTGGCGATCCCGGTCGTGATCCGCAATATGCCCAGTTTATCACCTCGGTAGCCTCGGTCCCGGCGCTGGCCAATCGGGTCAGCTTTACCGGCAGTGTCGGGGAGGCCGACCTGCACGCGCTCTATGCCCAGGCATCGCTGTTTGTGCTGCCATCGCATTATGAGGGTTATGGCATGGCTTTCGCCGAGGCGGTGCGGCGCGGTATTCCGGCGCTCGGTTTTGCCACCGGTGCCGTGCCGGATACGGTGGGGCCGGGCGGCATTCTGGTACCCGATGGTGACGCCAATGCGCTCAGCGCCGCCATGGCCGCCCTGTTGTCGAACCCATCGCAGCGTCAGGCGTTATCCGATAAGGCGTGGGATTATGGACAGACCATGCCCGACTGGTTCGACACGGCAGCGGTGATCGGCCGGTGTCTGACCGATGCTGCCGCGAACTAGAGGACGGGAAAGCTAATATGTCCGGTTTCAGCCCAGACTGGCTCGACCTGCGTGAACCTGCGGACAGACAGGCGCGCTGCAAGGCGTTGCAGGCGCAGGTTGCAACCTATTTTGCCGATCGGGACAGTATCTCGATCTGTGATCTCGGCGCCGGGACCGGCGCAACCGTCCGCGCACTGCATCCCTTGTTGCCAAGGCCACAGACATGGCGGTTGATCGACCATGTAGCCGAGAACCTGCAGGCCGCTGAAGCACGGCTCGGGCCGGTGGCGGAAACTGAGGCCCTGACCATCCATTATCAGGTGCATGATCTGGCCGATGATCCGGCCCCGTGGGATGATGAGGCCGGGTTTGTTACCGCCTCGGCGTTGTTTGATCTGACCTCGACCACATGGATCGAGACGCTGGTGGCACGGCTGGCGGAACGGCAGTTGCCGCTGCTTGGTCTGCTCACCTATGACGGACGACTGGAATTTGCCAATAAGGTGCCGGAAGACAAGGTGATGCATGAGGCGTTCGATGCGCATCAGCAGACCGACAAGGGCTTCGGCCCAGCTGCCGGTCCCAATGCCACCCTGCGGCTGGAGGCTGCACTCGCCAATGCCGGGTATCGCCTGTTCTCCGGTGACAGCACATGGGAACTCGGGTCCGATCATGCCGAGATGCGACAGGCGGTAATCGACGGCTGGGCCGGTGCCGCGCGGGAAATGGCGGTGGACGAGGATACCATTCAGGCATGGCTGCGCGCCCATGCGGATGCTGCTGATATGCTGGCGGTCGGCCATACCGATCTCTTCGCCCATCCGGCTCGCTGATCGGCAGGTTGATTGCTAAAAGGCGCAATCAATCAGCATATCGCCGCCGGGTAGCGTATAGTGG